>Ga0315276_10000438_pt1 | contig 35981 bp, 45 predicted proteins | sample YL17G05_0_MG_FD_204542 | JGI IMG/M metagenome (GOLD analysis project Ga0315276, IMG submission 204542) | Sediment microbial communities from Yellowstone Lake, YNP, Wyoming, USA - YL17G05_0 | ecosystem: Environmental > Aquatic > Freshwater > Lake > Sediment | place: USA: Wyoming | collected...
CAGTTTGGTTTAGATATAGTTTTTCGTAAGGATTTAATACGTATGTGGGAAGCAGATGTTCAATTGAAAGATTTAGAAAAATCTAAAAATCCAGAGGAGGATAACGATGTTTGAGTTTAAGTCTATTCTAAATGTTCTAATACTAGTAGGGGCACTTGCAGGATTTGGATTCCTGTTTTATTATTACTACACGTCAGACAAAGTAAAGTCAGCTGTTAATACTGTACTTCCATTTTTACCGGCCATTTTTGGAGTTTTAGCTGGGAGTCGTGAGGATAAGGTTGGGGTATTTGATGTGCATGACGCTTGGGTACTATTATCGCGTGTGAGTGTAGACGTAAAGAAAATTGTGGAAACTAATATTAATAGTTCTTTTGAAGACGTAGAGGATTCCGTGACTGCAGTTATCGCTCGTGAATTAGCACGATATCGCACCGCAGGTATAAAGAATGTTCCAGACCTAACGGATCCGGCCATTAAAGCTAGTGTGAAGGTCGTTTTCGATGAGATAAAACGTGCAATAGACGCTAATACAGCACACTAGATAAAATAGAGCGCAGTAGATGAAAATAGATAAACAAACAATTATTCGTATAAAAAGTATCGTGGATGCCGAGGTCGTTTTAGACCGTCTTGGTTTTGATATTACTAAGCGTGGCTCGAAGGAGCTTCGAGGTCCGTGTAAGATTCACGGTGGGGATAATCCCACGGGGTTTAGGTTTAACCTAGATACTAAAACTTGGACTTGTTATACGAGGCATTGCGAGGGAGAAGACAATCAAGATTTAGTCGGGTTGGTTCAGAAAGCGTCCGGGCGGTCTTTCGTAGAGAGTGTTAAGTTTTTAGCAGCAATTGCAGGGATTGATTTAGATAACCAAGAGCAGTTTTATGAAGTATACGCCCAGGCAAAATATGATAGTGCTATAAAAAAGGAAGTTCGGGAACATAGGTCTCGGCTTCCACAAGAACTTAATGCTTCTTTACAAGAGTATCTTCCAGAAATGATTGCTAACAGAAATTCTTATTTCTCTGATCGTGGTTTTCCGGATGAAGTTTTAAATTTCTATGAGGTAGGCGGTTGGACAGATCCTTATGGTGTAGAGAGGGCAACCATACCTATCCGGGATGACGAGGGAAATCTCCTTACGATAAGTGGGCGTCGCATAGACAGTGATGAGGATCCGAAATATTTTCTTATTAGGAACATAAAGAAAGGGGCAGTTCTTTACAATCTTAATGTTGCTAAGTGGTACGCGGGCAGCCCTGAGGGAACTTTAATTATTGTTGAGGGTTTTGTTGATGTATGGAATCTGTGTATGAAGGGCATATATAACGCAGTAGCTATTATGGGTACATCCATGACCCCTGTACAGGCTGACTTAGTTTCAAGGTATGCACAAACAGCATATATACTATTGGATGCCGATGCTGCGGGGAGAGAAGGAGCACCAAAGGTTGAAAAAGTATTAAATAAGTATAGTGTGACTACAAAAATAATAGAACTTCCGTACGGTACGGACCCAAAAGATCTTACCGATGACCAAATTCAAATTTACTTTAAAGGAGTATACCGTGGTTGATGGAATTAATACTGTAGTTTTGCAAGGGGAACTTTTATACCCTGAATTGAAATACACTGCCTCGGGGAAGGCGCTTTTTAAAGCAAAGCTTCGAATCCCCGTTACAAATAGAGGCGGAGAGCCGAAGGATAGTTTTCTTCGAATTACGGCTTGGGAAGAGTTTGCTGAAGCTCTTGGTGCCCTACCGCCTAACTCGCGTGTGCGCATTTCGGCTCGTATAAACGAGCGGTCGTACACGGATAAGGCTGGGCAGAAGAAAGCCACCACAGACATCGTTGTAGACGGTTTAGAATCGACTACAGACCCTACAGGTGCTAATGATTTCATGTTGCAGGGTGAGATCGTATGGCCTGATTATAAGATGGTTGGCGATCGTCAGACCCCGTTGTTTAAGGCCAAGATTAAGATACCTGAGCCTAGTAGAACTAATCCTGGAGAGACTCGATACTGCTATGTAAAGATAACGGCTTGGGATACTCTTGCGGAGGGTCTTAATGTTCTGGCTAATTCTAGTCCTTTCGTTCGTGTAACTGGACATGTCCAGGAGAGGGATTGGCTTGATCCACGTACTAACCAGAAGCGTGTATTTACCGACGCGGTAGTGGCTAACTACGTGCCTGCCGAGGTGGAGGTGGTCTGATGCCTGAAGAAGCAACTATTATAAAAGGTACGCCGAGTTTTTTGTTAATACCCGCCCGCGAGCATGAGTGGACGGTTGATAATGAAAGAGTTCAGATTTCTGTACCTAAAGAAGGACTTATTAGTGAATTATTAGCTAAGGAGGCTCTGGTCGAAGACATAAAAATACCCGGGGACGACGAGTTTTCTATAAGGGACGCCGGAGTTTTTTATATGTACGAACTTCCGAGAGTGTTGTTCGCGCTGGGAAAGTATCCACAGCTAGAGGACAACCAGGCTTTTAATGTTTATGCTATTGAAGAAGTGGAAGAGAACATAATTATTCACGGGGCCATCATACGGTTTGCATGAGCGAGGGCGGGAATGCAAGATTTCTATAATATTTTGGGTGTTGCTAGAGATGCTTCTGAAGCCGACATAAAGAAGGCGTACAGAAGTCTTGCGAAAGAATGGCATCCCGACGTGCATCACGAGAAGGAAACTCAGGTTGCAGCTGAAGAAAAGTTTAAAGAAATTTCTGAAGCCTACTCGGTACTCTCTGATCCCGAGAAAAAGCAAAATTACGATTTAACGGGGTCTCCTAACGCGCGATCTCCTTTTGGATTCAGAGCTACGGGTACCCCGTTTGACATAATTTTTAATACGTTTATGCAACACCAGCAGAGACCCCAGAACCCTATTATGCGGGGGCAAACAGTTCAGCTTGCTATTGAGCTCACTTTGTCAGATGTTTTATTTGGGGCAGAGAGAGGTCTGGAGTACGAGGTTCTCAGTATGTGTACTGGGTGTTCTGGTGCCGGGGGAACAGACAGAGAAGACTGTTCTACGTGTCATGGTTCGGGGATGCGGGTACAGCAGCAACAGAACATGATTATGCAGACCACTTGTGAAAGTTGTAAGGGGCAGGGTGGGGTTTATAAAACACGATGTGTACCTTGTTCTGGTCAAGGTGTTGTGACTTCCAATAAGCGTGTAACGGTCTCTATTCCACAAGGGATACATAACGGTACTGAGCTGCGTCTTGCTGAGCAGGGTGGGGCAGGTTTTAACGGGGGTCCTCCAGGGGATCTAATATTACGAGCAAATGTTCGTTATCCGGACTTGTCTAAATTAACCAAGGAGGAGGCCGAGAGTCTAAGGACTTTACTTTCCAAAGCCTAATACATGCTCATACTCGCTCTTGATGTTTCTACGAAAAGTACAGGGTGGTTTATAGATAAAGAAAACTGTGGTATTATTAAGATAGACGAGAAGTTAGAGTTTCCAGATAAGCTTGTGGTCTTTCGTAAAGAACTTGCACTCCTGTTAAAGAAGCATAAGCCGAAACTATTAGTTATCGAAGATGTTCATTACCGTAGAGGATTTAGTAATATTCACACTGTAAAGTTATTAGCTAAGTTTGGTGGGGTTGCTACGGAGTTGGCATCGTCTAAAAAGATAAAAGTAGTTCTCATGACGCCCACTGCGGCCAGAAAAACGCTGGGTACTGAAGGAAAAGTTACTAAAGAAGACGTATTTAATTATTTTAATTCTGAGTTCGAGATGGGTTGGAATTTTAAAGAGCATAATGACATTACCGATGCCTGGATGTTACATTTTGCTTGCAGTGTGGTGCCCGATGGGACTAAAAAATAACGGTATTAAAAGAAGGGCGGTTAGAAGGCCTAACGGTGCCGCGACTCTTGAGGTAATTAAACCTTCGGCTTCTCGTAAGTCTCTTGGTACATCTAAAGATTTCATACATTTTGAAGGACACGTGGTGCCTGAAATTGCTAAGCAGATGCCGACCACGGCGGTTAGGTGCTGGCACGATGAGCGAGCGTACTCTTTAGATATGTGTACTCTATTTAAATTCTGGAAACTTAGAAAACATTGTAAAAGGTGCTTGTTATTTCAAGAAGACGAGCATGCACAAGTTCTCCGTACCTTGATTGACGAGTGGGAAACGGATGAAATGCTAGAAGAAAGCGAAGAAGAGTGAAGACACGTATGAGAACACACTGTAAAAACGGACACGCTTTAATCGAGGAAAATAGGTATCTATACAACGGCTATGTTTCTTGTAAAACATGTCGAAGTGTTAATGCTCATGTTTTTAACGAAAGAAATCCTAAAAGAACAGCAAAGTATTATAAGGAAAATAAAGATAAGGTGAGAAAACGTCAGCGTACCTATGTTCAAGAACACAGGGAAATGCTTATAGAGTCTCGTAAAAAGTATTATAAAGATAATAGAGAGATACTATCAGAAAAACATCGCGTATACAATGGTTCTAACGCTGCAAAAGAGGCCGGTAGAAATTCCAAGTATCTTAAAAAATATGGAATTACTCTTGGTATGTATAATGCTATGTTGGTTGAACAGTCTAATAAGTGTGCTATTTGTAAACATGACCAAATAGCAGGGTGGTATTTATCTGTGGATCACGACCATGTTACAGGACAAGTAAGAGGATTACTTTGCTATCGTTGTAATTCGGCGCTTGGGTTTTTGCGTGAAGATCCTATTCTTTTATCACGCGCTTTAGAATATTTATCTAAATCAAAAAGTTCATATGGAGGACAAAAGTAATGGGTGTTTCATACTTATCGGCATCGGCCATCAAGGATTTTTTGCTGTGCCATCTAAAATTTCTATACCGGTCCGATAGGAGTGCGCGTTCCGTAAAAGGAGATCACGCGAAACTTGGCTCGGCAGTGCATGAGGCTATAGAGCAATTTACGAGAAGGATGATCGCTAAACAGAGTTTTCCTGACGCATCGGACTACGACTTTGCTGTAGCTACGTTTATGAATAATGCTACTGAGGCCGGCTTAGAAGATATGACTTTTTTTAAAGAAGGAAGACAAATAGTAGTTTCTTATATAGATGGGTATGACCCAAGTGAGAAGGTTTTAGAAGATGGAATCGAACATTTTTTCCGTCTTACTTCTCCGGCTGGAGTGCCCATAGTGGGTGCTATAGATAAGGTTGTAGAACTGTCTCCCGATACTATAGGGATTTATGACTATAAAACCGCTAGGAATGCACTTACTAACAACGAACTTTTAACAGACGTTCAGTTGTCTATGTATGATCTTGCTGGAAGTATTGTTTGGCCGCAGTACCCAAATCGAGTTTTGTTCCTAGACTACGTGCGCATTGGTAAAAAAGTTTCTACGTATCGTACAGATGAGGATAGAAAGAGTTTTAATGAGTTCTTATCCGCCACCTGGACTCAGGTCAACAAACTCGAGGAGTCAGAGGCTACGGGCACATTAAATCGTCTGTGCGGCTGGTGTGACTATAAAGATCGTTGCCCAGCTTACCAGAACTTCTTATCTGCTAGAGAACCTGGTTTTAAAACTATCAGTGAAATGAGTGACGAAGAGGTTTTAACGCACTGGACAGAAATAGCTGACAAGAAGTCTATTATAGAAAGCCGTCAGCGTGAATTAAAAATGATGGTTAACGAACGTTTTATGATGGGTAGAGAAATTGCGGCCGGTGGCCAAGAACTGCAAAGTATGCAATCCTCTCGTACCAATTTTGATATCGAGGATGTCATTACGATTATTCCCCATACCGATGTTTTTAATGTACTTACCGTTAATAAGTCTAGACTAGATAAATACGTTAAAGAGCATCCGGAATATAAGGCAGCTATTGGTAGAGTAGGGAAAGTATCCTACACGGCTGCGTCGTATGTTGTCCGGAAATCTGCTATAGAGGAGGAAATACCTCTTGACGATGCTGAACAAGACGAAGAAGCAGCTTGAAGAGTTACACAATCCATTTATAGGTATTCAATTAAAAAGTGGTGGTAAGATCTTTGGAAACGTTGTTAAGTTCACACCTCACACCATTTATGTAACGGATAGACACGGTGAGGTTTTAGATGTATCGCGGAATCATATATTTAGGGCTTTTTTACTAATAAAGGGAGATATTACAGATGGTCCAACCGAGCTTTCTAAACAGAGTAAATTTGCAAGGCATTTCTGACAAACCAGATAAGAAAAAATATCGTATAATTTTCTATGGGGACTCTCCTACCTGTGCTACAGGGTTCGGACAAGTGTCCAGAAATATATTACCAGCGCTACACGCTACCGGAAGATTTGAGATACAAGTGTTAGGTATAAACTATTGGGGAGATCCGCACGGCTATCCCTTTCCTATTTGGCCCATGGCTATTAATAATACTAAAGATCCGTATGGGCGGCAAAGATTACAACAGCATCTGTTAGACCCGCAGCTGGAGTATGATATGCTGTTCTTTATGCAAGATACTTTTATTCTTGATAATCTCCCAGGTCTTTTAGGCAGTTTACGGCAGGCTGGAAAACGCTTTAAGAGTGTTTTCTATTATCCTATTGATGGTATCCCGAAGAAAGCTTGGGTAGAAAGTGCCGCAGGCGTAGATGTACCGGTTACATATACTCAATTTGGATTCGACCAGTCCGTAGCGCTTGTACCGGAATTAAAAAATAGACTTAAGATTATACCTCACGGTGTAGAACCGGCTATCTTTAAACCGATGCCTAAAGAGCAGATATTGGATTTTAGAAGGAAATATCTTGGGCCGCTAGCTGATAAGTTTATAATCACTAACGTTAATCGGAACCAACAGCGGAAGGATATTCCGGCTACCCTTCGAGCTTTCGTAGAGTTTAGAAAGCATCGGCCGGACTCAGTGCTCTATCTGCATATGGCGCCTATTGATCAAGGTTGGAATCTACCGGAGGTTATACGGTCTTTCGGTCTGGATATGAGTAAGGATGTTATTCTTCCGAATAACTTTTCCCCCGCTACAGGATTTCCTTTGGACGTATTAAACTTTATCTATAACATGAGTGACTTAGTTATAAGTACTACGCTTGGTGAGGGTTGGGGGTTATCGTTTATTGAAGCCATGGCTTGTAGAGTGCCTATAGTTTTTCCGATGAACACAGGACTTGGTGAGCGTATTACTGAGGAGACCGGTTTTACTTACAAGAGCGGTGGCGATATGGATCATATAACCGTTCTTCCTAACGATAACGAGGTTCTTCGTCCGGTGGCGCACATTCCAGATTTAGTAGAGAAGTTAGTCTTTGCTTATGATCACCCCGAGGAACGAGTTAAGAGGGCAGACGCGGCTTATAAGATGGTCACTGAAAACTTGCTTTGGGGCAAGCATGTAACACCGCAGTGGGTTAGCCTTTTTGAGACGCTAGCGACGCAAAAGATTGTTGCGCCGAGTCTAGAGTCCGTCAACCCCGTTTTAAAAGGTGAGGTACTTTAATATGAATGGAGTAAAGTATATAGGGCCTTTTTTTGATGGCTCTGGGTATGCGGAAGCCGCTCGTAATTATGTGTTGGCTATTTATAAGAAGGGTTATCCTATTACGATTACTCCGGTTTCATTTGAGAATACCCGTCCGGATTTAGGTAAAGATGGGGAAATTCTCAGATCTTTGGTGAACCTCCCAATCTCTTACGATAAGATAGTCACACATATTACGCCAGATCTTTGGGCGCACGTATTGACACAGGAAAACTCTGTCTATAAAATAGGTTATACGGTTTGGGAAACTAGTAAAATACCCTCGGTTTGGGCGCAGGCCTGTAATCGGGTAAACGAGGTTTGGTTACCTTGCGATTGGAATATGGAAGTGTTTAAAGAGTCGGGTGTCACTAGACCTCTGTATAAGATCCCCCATGCTATAGAAGTTCCAGATTTAGAAAGTGTTCAAGATTTCAATTTAGAGGGTGTAGCTCCCGATACTTTTGTATTTTACTCTATTTTTCAATGGCAGGAGCGTAAAAATCCATACGGATTACTTTCTTCGTATATGGCAGCTTTTACGGGTAGGGATGACGTTATTTTGGTTCTAAAAACATATCTTAATAATCAGGACGGGGATAAAGAAGGCATAAGGAAGTTTATTTTAGATTTCCGTGGTTTTTTCGCTTTAGATCATTACCCGAAACTTTTCCTGGTCGTGGCCAATATGAGTAACGAAGATATGCTTTCTCTTCATAAACGAGGAGATTGTTTTGTTCTTCTGCAACGGTCCGAGGGCTGGGGACTTCCCCATTTTGAAGCAGCGGCGTGTGGTAAGCCCGTAATTACTACAGGGTACGGAGGGCAGACTGAGTTTTTAAAGGAAGACAACTCCTATCTACTAGATTATCAGTTAACTCCCGTAAGCGGTATGCCTTGGTCTCCTTATTACAGGGGGGATCAGTTTTGGGCGGACGTTAACGCTAAACAAGCAATAGAGACTATGCGGCATGTCTACGAGAATCGGAACGAGGCCAAAGAAAAGGGCGCTCGAGCCCGCGCGTATATACAGACTCACTTTACTAGAGATAAGGTTGGGGATATGCTCATTGATAGGCTTACCAAGATAGACCAAGGGGACCGACATGTCTAAACAAACACTCGGGCTGGCCATGATTGCCCAGGACGAGGTAACTAATATTCCGATGGCGTTGGCTCAATTCTATTTTGCAGTGGACGATATAGTAGTGGTTGACGGGGGGTCTTCAGACGCTACGGTTTCGTGGGCGGAAAAATTGGGTGCTCGGGTATTTAAAAGACCTTTCAATAACGATTTTTCTGCACAGAAGAATTTCGCCATCGAACAGCTTGCTACAGACTGGATCTATGTACACGACGCGGACGAGCGGTTAGTTCCGCCTCTACTAGATATAATTCGTCCTCTAATAGAGGATCCGAGATCACTTATAGATAAGGGGATACTTCCTAATTCTCCGGAAGAATTTGATTGTTATGGTATTCCGCGTAAGAATATGATAGACGGCTTGTGGGTACCCCCATACCCCGATCACCAATACCGGTTGTTTCGTAACTACTGTAGATACAGCGGACGAGTTCACGAAACTATAATTAACTTTAAGAATAGAACGGAAGTAGATTTTAAACACAATGTGCGGGATAAGTACGCAAGGTTCTGTATTATGCATTATAAGAGTAGTAAAGTACAAGCTGCACATAATGAGCGCTACGATAAGATAGTGAAAGGAGTTTAGTAATGCCTGTAGATTTTAAGAATAAAACTGTTTTAATTACTGGGGCATCTGGTTTTCTTGGGGCACACATCGCCGAGGAACTAGTAGCTCGAGAGGCCAGTGTGGTTGCCTTAGCCCACGATGTGAAGAAGCACTCTTATCTTGTTCTTGAGGGTTTGGATAAGCGTATGGATACTTGTCATGGGGATATAACTTCCTTGGAAAGAATGCAAGAAGTTATGGCTAACTATGAAGTAGAGTACGTTTTTCATTGCGCCGCCGATGCCATTGTTAGAACATGTTCCAACGACCCTCTTGGTTGTTTTAGAGTTAATATACTGGGTACGGCTATAGTTTTAGAAGCTGCACGATCCGTAGGCACTGTTAAGGGCGTCATGTGCATGGAAAGTGATAAGTCTTACGGCTCGTTCGATTCTAAAGACCTACCTTATAGGGAAGATCAGGCCCTTAAGCCTTCGAATGTTTATGAGGTCTCCAAGGCGTGTGCTGGGCTCGTAGCAAAGGCGTATGACCATAACTATAATTTACCGACTTTTACAATCCGAGGTGCTAATCTTTATGGTCCTGGGGATATGAATTTAAGTAGAATTATACCTGGTTCTATTCTTAGGATTTTAAACGGGGAAGCGCCTGTACTTTACGGAGGTGTAGGCAAGTACATACGTGAGTTCATCTACGTACAAGACGCCGCTTTAGCAATAGTTAAACTGATGGAACGAATTGAAGATACGCGGGGGCATGCTATTAATCTAGGTTCAGGTTCAAAACATAAGGTAGCAGACGTAATGGAACTGATTTGTAAGCTCAGCGGTTCAGCACTACGTCCTGTAATAGTTGAAAAAGTTGAGACTTTTAAGGAGATAGAGGAGCAGTGGCTAGCTTTAGATAAGTTGTTTTCTTTCTTGCCTAATTTCTCCCCTATCGGTTTGGAAGAAGGCTTGCGGAAGACAATTAAATGGTATACCAAATTTCAGGCGATGAAAGAGGGGAGGTAAATGAGAATTTATATTGCATCTCCGGGGCAGTTTTACGAGGGGTTTAATTCCCGTATTAGAGGGGAGGGACGTTGGCTTATTCACTTAGCTGGTGTTCTCCGGACACAAGGTCACGACGTGACTGTGTTTAGTAACGACCCCTTGGGTGTGTATACGGATAGGGGTGTAACCTTTACATCAGTCTGGAATGACGCATATCCAAAAGAATGTGATTTGATGATTTCAATGGACGCTTTTTCTGATCTGCCTCAGCTTCACAAGACAAATGTAACTCCACAGGTTGATACGTTCAAACCGACAAAGCGGGTATGGGCCACGGTCTTTCCTGTTGAGGACACGCATCCGGTACACGATGTTCTTCCTGTTATTTACATGTATAACTTTGGTCGTCAGAAAGGGATTCCTTTACCCCTACTTACGCATGATAAGGTTGTTCCTCCTGATTTTACTAAAACTAAATTTCATTGGTATAGTAAAAATGCGAATGAGGAGCCCCAGTATATCCTCGGGGCAATGCGAGGTATAGCTCGCCTGGTGGAGAACCACGGGGCTTCTGGAACCTTTATAGATGGTCCTCAACTATTTCAAGGGGATTACCGTAAAAACTACCCTAAAGAAAAGGAACAGGAAACTAAGCAGTTGTTTTCTTCTATTTTGTCTAAGGGGAGTGAAAGTTTTGCTAACTGGGTTCCTTATGACTATGCGCTTTCTCTTCTCTCTAAATCTAAACTACTTCTTGGTGTCCATCATCCGATAATGGCTCCGTCTATTCTAGAAGTCGTAGTATTAGGAGGTTTTCCTGTTATATTTGAGAATCAGAAAAACTGCCCGCCTTATGACCACGTCGATATCCCGTATGTGAAAGAGAATGCTTCTGATGACGAGGTGGCAGATTTTATAGAAATGATGTGGACGGATAAGGATTTATTCGAAGCATCGGTTCTTACCTGTCAGGAAGCGATACATGCGCATTCCTATCCAGAAGTTTACAAGGCCGTACAGAAATTTATTTACGATCTATAAAAGGACTTAATATGAAAATGAAAACTTATTTTTGTCAAATGGTTGTCAATCGCTTAGAGATGATGCGTTTTAATTTAGAGCATGCTTTTCCTTATTTTGATCATTTTGTGATTGTAGACGGGGGTTCTACTGACGGGTCTGTTGAATGGTTAAAGGAACAGCCTAAGGTTTCTCTTGTTGAATTTAAGTGGTGCGATAATTTTCCTAAAAGTAGAAATCAGTACCTGATTCGAGTGGGAGAGCTCCGTGAACCAGATGAGGTTTCTCTATGCTGTGTGGCAGATGACGACGAATTTTATTCTGAATATTTAATGCAGAATATACATAACGCGGGTGCTCTGATGCTTAGTCAGGGTGCTAATCAGATGGCTATACGTTGTCGTAGTGTGAGTTTGGGTAGAGACAACTCTAGGGTATGGGAAAATCTTGATAATTTTTGGAAGCCATTAATATTTTTCTGGGAACCTGGAATTCATTATGCAGACTCCGTTTTACACGAAACTCTTATACCTCCGTCTGGCGTACGTCCAATGCAGGTTGAGGACGCTGCTAACACTAATCAGGAGGTACTTTACGAGCATATAAAGAGAGAGAACATTATCTGGCCTAGAGGTTTCAGAAATTTCTATACGTTCGGGGGCGGACCAAATCTTGGTGAAAATCAGGCGCTGTGGCGTCCTTTTAGGGCTCTTTTAGCTGAGATAGGTTCCTTTGAAAATTGGATAGCCGTAGAGGAGTATCTGGTTAAAGGAAATGTTGATCAACGCCTTAAGGATTGGTTTATAAAATATCGTTTGGACGGCACCTCTGAGTACGGGATTGAACACGAAGGAAGAAAAGTACCGTACGACGGTGCTTCTGAAGTTAGAGAGGCCTTCTTAACCTATTTTGTGTGGTATCATCCAGAAGAGTTACCAAAAGAGTTATTAGAAACAGATAGGGCGTATAAGGATTATGCTACGGAAGCTAAGAAGATTCATGGGGACGATGTAAAGATAGGGGTTTGATGATGAAAGTGTTAGTTACTGGGGGCGGAGGTTTTCTAGGGAGTGTTCTAGTTAACTTGTTAGCTAAAAGAAAGGATATTGAAATAAGTATCCTCGACACCTTTGTACACGGCTTTCCCAAAGACTTTGTTAAAAAGAAGAAAATACAAAACCCCGTTGTGGGAAACATTCGAAATTATTATGATATTTATCATCTCGTAGACCGTTTTCGTCCTGACGTAGTCTATCATCTTGCTGCGTATATCACTCGTCCTGAGAATATTGGAGATTTTAAGTTATGTGCCGAAGTAAACTATGTGGGTACAGCTAATTTAATAGACGCGTGCGCTCGTTTAAAAGGGGAAGTCCCTAAGAAGATAATCTATGCGTCGTGCGAATCCGCCAGAGACCCGCTATCGCATATAGGGATCGCTAAGAAAGCTTCGGAATCCTTATTAGAACTCACCTGTCCAGACTTGGGGATGTCGATAGCCACGTTACGTTTAGCGGAGATTTACGGATACTCCTCCGTTTACACTTCATCTGGGGTGATTAATTTTCTGATTGATAATCTCATTTTGAATAAGAACATTCATCTCTTTGGTCCCAAAGCCGTGAAAGATCATCTTCACGTAGACGACGCTGCTCGCGCTCTTGTTTCCCTGCTAGACTTGGATTTTTCTAAAATATCGGGTATCGATGTAGGTACGGGGGTAGGTGTTAGTATGATGGAGTTAGCACAGGCGCTAAAAGAACTTTGCGACTCTAAGACAGTTTTTAAGTTTAGTGATAGCCCTCTGATTAGAGTAGTTAGTTCTGTTTCCGATCCAGAACCCGCTAAAGAAATTTTGGGTTTTGAGACGCAAGTTAATTTTGAGGAAGCTGTAATAAAGCAGATTTCTAAAAGAAAGAAAGATTTAAAGTGAGTTCTTCTAACTTTTTCTATATAGAGAGTAATAAAAAAGCCGTTGAGGCCGTAGAGTACCTTTCCCAGTTTTCGCGGTTGGGTTACGATACAGAAACAACGGGTTTAGATATCATAAGTAAGAGATCTAAACTACTTCTCATGCAACTTGGAACAGAAGAGGCAGCTTATGTATTTGATGCCAGGCGTATAGATACAAACATCTTACGTCCTATTTTGGAGTCCAAGACAATCGTAAAGATTCTCCATAACGCTAAGTTTGATTATCAGTCAACGAAAATAAATACGGGTATAACCGTTAATAATATGTTTGACACCATGCTCGCCTATCGCATACTCACTTGCGGTAAAGACGATATTGTTGGTATGCGGGATAAGAATAAGCGTCGGTTTCCTTACAAGAGTCTTGCTTTCCTTTGTAATAAGTATTTGGGTATGACTTTAGATAAGGACGTTCGTAAAACCTTCATAAATTTTCAGTATAACAGGGAGTTTACCGAGAGCCAGCTTAAGTACGCCGCGGAAGATATTCTTGTTCTTCATCCGCTATGCGACTTATTGTCAGAGGAACTTATAAAAGAGGGACTGCTTGACACCGCTATTTTGGAATTTTCTTTTATAAAACCATGTTCTGAAATGGAGATAGAAGGTATTCTGATTAATAAGGAAAAATGGAGAGAGGTTATTTCTTCGGCCGACGTTAAAGCTAACTTTTACTTTGATAAGCTCACAGCAGAGGTAGCCGTACTCTCTGATCAGAATACACTATTTGGGGCTACTACTATTAATATAGACAGTAATGACCAGATCTTAGATTGTTTTAGAAAGTTAGGAGTTCAATTAGAAAGTACGGATAAAAAGGTTCTAAAAAATTGTAAGCATCCAGTTGCTGACATGGTTTTGCAGTATCGTGCTTACAAAAAGTTAATCTCTACTTATGGTGAAAGTCTTTTAAAAAAGATTAATAAAACTACAGGTAGATTACACTGTACTCTCCATCAGCTCGGTGCGGATACCGGTAGATTAAGCTCTGACTCGCCTAATATTCAGAATATACCCCAAGATCGTGGAGACGAAGAGGTACAGCTCTCTTTCCGGGAGTGCTTCGTGGCTTCTCCGGGTAAGATGATTCTTACCGCAGACTATAGCCAGTGCGAATTAAGAATTCTTGCCGAGGTGTCACAAGACAAAGGTTTCCTTTCTATATTTCATAACAATCAGGATCTGCATCAGATTACAGCTCAACAGGTTTTCGGATTTTCTGACGAAGAGTTGGCTACTTTTAAACGAGTAAAGAAACTAGATGAAGGTGGACATATATCTAAGGCCACCGCCGAAGATATTCGAGTTTATAAGCTGGTGGGGGATTACCGACAAAAGACGAAGGCGATCAACTTTGGTATTCCGTATGGTATCAGTGCTTTCTCTTTGGCAGAGACGTTTAGGACGTCCAAGGAAGAAACGCAAGTTATGTTAGACGGGTATTTTGCTAAGTACTCAGGGATTAAGCGGTGGCTGGATAAGAATGGCCACCTTTGCTTGGTAAATAGATACAGCAAGACCCTTTTGGGAAGGAAGCGATACTATTACCTCCCAGACATGTCTGATGAGGAAATTTTTAGGCGCGCCAAAGGGGCGACCATTCGTATGGGCAATAATCAGGTTATTCAAGGCACCAATGCAGATATCACTAAAGCGGCCCTGGTGGAGCTGCAGGAGTACTACGATTCTATTGGTGGTGCACGTTTATTGTTTACTGTACATGACGAGGTTGTATCCGAAGTAGATGAGGGTAAAGCTGAAGAAGTATCCGTTAGGAAGGCCGAGATTATGCGTGATGCTTTCCATAGGTTTATTAAGACTGTACCCGTAGGTGTTAATGATCAAGTAGGCGTAGCTATAAAGAAGTTTTGGAGTAAGTAATCTGGGGGTCTAAAGTGGCGATAACAGGCGAAACCCTGAGTGTTGTTTTCTTAGGTCTTGTCAGAAAAAGTAACAAAGAGCAGAAATCCGTACTTACTCCTTCTTCCGAGGAATACATTGTGGGTGTGCTCTGTGGTTTTGTTTCCGCACCCGAGGTTCTTCCTGGGTCTATTTATCCAGGGGACCTATTGAGGTTGGCCTCTGATACCGGTGGTCCAGAAAGAGCAGAGTATTTGAAGCTTTCTGGGGACATAGCGATGTTTGTTGCTGGGATTTTCCCCGAGGCCCTGGCTAATAGGCGGCGTGCTGTGACTATTAGAGACTATATAGATATAGGTTCTAGTGCTTATGGACAAGTTGGTGGTGTGCCTTTTTCAGAGTTATCCAATAGTTTTTCGGAAGTAGTTAATGTACTAAATGAAGTCAGTATAGAAATAGATCTCACTAAGAGAGATTTACAGAGATATCTATTCATAAGGAGACAAATCGATGCAAGTCTTGCCCGAAGGTAAAGCTTTTGCGATCAAGGATAAGGAGTTTAAGTTCTCTATAGCTACGCGGGCTATAGATCTTATGCGCGGACTAAAAGGGGTGAGTGTTTTAGACCCCTATCACGGTATGCTTTTCGATTTTGGTGTAGAAATGGCCGTTATAATGACACCTAAGGGGCTACTTATGCCTGTTGAGGTGGCTTTTCTTTCCGAGGACATGGAGATACGGGAGACGTCAATCTTAGACCCTGTTTTAGGATTTACACGTGCCTCTTCTATGCCTGTTCGATATGCCTTAGAAGTGCCGATGCGGTTTTTTGAGGAGCATAACTTGGAGATAGGTGACCGTTTTGAAAATATAGCAGTGCCTGGATAGATTAACGATAAATACCATTACACAAAGATATGAGGAGAGCTTGCTCTAATGGCCAAGTATACACCGGATACGTATTTTTTAAATCCCGCGCACGCACAGATTGCTCAGTCTCGGTACTTTCTTAAAGACACCACAGGCGACGCAGTAGAGACTGATATCTTTCAGACTTTTAAGCGGGTTAACGACTATATTTATCAAAAGGACACCGCTGAACATAAGAAGTTAGCGCAGGAGTTGTGTGAAGATAAGAAGATAATGTACGCCGGGCGCCCGCTTGCACAGGCAGGCACCGGTATAAAGAATATGTTTAACTGTTTTGTTTTAGGGATAGACGATAGTCGTGAGGCTATCTCTGAATGCCAAAGAATTCATTTCCATATCCAAGCTCACGGGGGTGGAACGGGTATAAATTTCTCTAAGCTTCGTCCCAGTGGTTCGTGGTGTAAGGGGGCTAATTCACGCTCTAGCGGCCCCGAAGGTTTTATTACAGCTATGGGCTATCTTTCGTCTAATGTGCAGCAGGGAGGCAATAGAAGCGGTGCTAATATGGGTATTCTGGAAGATTGGCACCCCGGGTTATTGAAATTTATATCTAAGAAGTCTAAAAGTAACTGGGAGAATATACGGAAGTTTTCTGTTGTTACTAACGAGGCTATGTTTAAGCAGTGGCAGTGGCTTAATCCGCATGCCTGGCAGACCTTTAATGTGTCTGTGGCCCTGTCTGACGAGTTTATGCGACAGGTAAAGCGTGACTCGGATAAACCTTGGGTTTTGCATTGGAAAGACACGCCGTGGCACCTGTGGGATTATAAGCACACCGCTAAAGAGTATCTTGCTAATGGTGAAGTTTTAGAAGAGGTCACGGACATAACTGTATGTGCCCCAGACGAAACGGTGGCCTTACATGAGGCTTTGAATAACGTTCCTTTCCGAAATACGGCGGGTTTGAAACTTGTTAGTGAACCCTATGATATTACAGCGAAGGAGTGGTTTAGTCGTATTTGTACTAACGCGTGGGAAGACGGTTGCCCGGGTATTTTCTTTATAGACCGTGCTCGAGTATACCATAACGGGGAATATTTTAATCCGCTAGATGCTACGAACCCATGCGCTGAGCAAATTCTTCCTCAATGGTCTGTATGCTGTCTATCCAGCGTGATACTTCCGGAGTTTGTAAATGAAGACGGTAGCGTAGACTGGGATGGTCTGAAGATAGCGGTTACCGAGCTGGTCCGGGCTCTAAATCATATCATAGACTTGAATCATACGGGCGTAGATAAGATTGATAAGAATAATCTTCTTGAGCGCCGTGTGGGTTTGGGGACAATAGGCATGCATGAGATGCTGATTAGGGCATCCGTTAGAAGTGGTACGGAGCATATTTATAGTGAGGATAGCGGACGGGTTTTCGCTAAGAAAGTTTTGAAGTTCATTAAGCACGCTGCCTATGAGGCTTCCATAGACTTAGCTCAAGAGCGCGGAGCTTTCTCAGCTTTTAAGTATGAAGAGTTTGTCAAGAGTAAGTTTATACAACAACTAATAAAAGAGCGTCCGGACTTAGACGAGAAATTAAAGAAGCATGGCATCGCGAATGTCACTATTCTGACTCAGGCTCCGACCGGAACTACTGGTACTATTACAGGGTACTCTTCTGGCTGCGAACCTTATTTTGCTATGGCGTTTGTTCGTAACTCCAATGTAGGAACCTACACGGACGGCTGTCCCTCTTTTCATCAGTGGCTTAAGGAGAAGGAGATTGACTATAGTCAGTACGGGTATAGCCTGAAGGAACTTAGAAAGCACAAGCGCGTGCCTAAGTACTTTGAAGAAGCACAAGATATTCCTTGGGAAGACCATTTAAAGATGCAGGCTGTCTTTGCTGAGCAGGTAGACTCTTCTGTTTCTAAGACGGTAAATATGCCCAACGACGCCTCTGTAGAGGATATTATGGGCGCTTACATAATGGCTTACGATTTGAATATCAAGTCTACCGCGGTTTATAGAGACGGGTCTAAGACCCAAATTCTTGAGAATATAAAGAAGCAGTACGCGGATCGTAAACATCGGTCTAAGACCTTGGTAACTCTGCATGCGCCCGTGCGTCCAGAGCATGTGTCCTGTGATATTCATACAGTCAGTGTGCGGGGAGAAAAGTGGAAGGTTCTTATAGGGCTACTTCACGGTCGGCCCTATGAAACGTTCTGTTTCCCCGAGGATCAAATTGAAATATCTCCGAGTAAAGTTAAAGGAGAGCTGATTAAGTTTGGGCAAGGGAAGTACAAGCTTGTGATAGGGACCGCGGAAGAAGATAAGATCATAATAAAGGACGTAGCCTCTTTACTTATATCAGATGAACATAGGATGATTACTCGACTACTGTCCTCTAGCTTGCGGCATGGGGCTCCCCTGAGCGCCTTGGTGACCCAGCTGTCTAAGTGCGATGGAGAAGTGACAGCGTTTAGCAAAGCGTTGTCTCGTGTTCTTAAAAAGTACATGTCTGATGAGGAGCGTAAAGAAAGTCTTAAGTGCTCTGCCTGTGGATCTACGAATGTAATTCTTACTTCCACATGTTCTGAATGCTTGAGTTGCGGTTATTCTGGTTGTGAGTAGGGAAGGACGGAAAGGTTCCGTCCGGTATTGCGTTAATTAAAGAAAGGGGAATAAATACGGGGAATTAAAGGATGGTAAGTATGTCAGCACGTCTGTCTCCGACAGTAAAATGTCAAGTTTGTTTTAATCGTTATAAGTCTCTCGCGGGCCATATAAAGACCCATGGGCGAACTGCTAAAGTTTATAAATTAGAATTTGACGCGGCTATAGTTTCTCCTCTTACTCGACAAAAGCTCCGTTTTGCAAGATTGCGAGTTATTCAGAAGAAGAGAGGATATATAGCTCCGCCTAAGCCTAGCCAGCACACAGGAAGAAAACATCGACCTGAGACTATTGAGAAAATTCGTCAGGCTAACTTGGGTAGAAAACTCTCGGAAGCGCATAAACTGGCTATAAGTGCCGGCTTACTCGGGCACGTGGTTAGCGACGCAACTAAACTGAAGCTTAGTCAGGTGGTTATAACTGATGCTATGCGTAAACGTCGTTCTGAGCTTCAGATAGCCGAGAAGGGGTCGAGTTGGAAGGGTGGAGTTTCTCGGCATGTGTATTTTGGTAAGGGAAAATTTAGACTAAAGAAAATATTTGGTAACCCCCTTAAATGCTTCTTCCCCGGGTGTGACGTTGTAGAGGGTGTTAACGCAAAGAGTGTGGATTGTCACCATTTGGATGGGAATCATGAGCATAACCCTCTGGATGGTACTAATTGGCTTCCTCTTTGCCGGCGTCACCATATGATAGCTGATGGGCGGTTAAAGGGCTCAACCCCGGAACAGGCGGAAGATGCTCGTAAAAAGTCCCAAGCGGCGCATGATAAACACATGAAGCATAACTATATTGGTGAAATTAGATTTTATCATCAGTAAGTTAATTCTTGACAACCCCGCTTGTTCTGTCGTATGATTTAAATATGGAAAGTAATTTGCAATTATGTACTCGTTGTAATGTTCCTAAGGAGTTGTCTTTATTTTTAAAGAAAGGGTCTGGTAATCTTTGTAAACCGTGCCGATCTGAGTATAATCGAGAGTGGTACTTGCGTAATAAAGAGAAGAAGGGCGCTCAGAATAAAGAGTGGGCTAAAAATAATAGAAAGGTAGCGTCCGAGAATTCTAGACTCTGGAGAAATAATAATTGCGAGAGACTTAGGGAGCGTTCTCGAGAGTTATACTATAAGAATCGGGAACTTATTTTAGAAAAACGTAAGCAGTGGCGGGAAGAAAATCCAGATAAATATCTACTTCGTTTGAAATCTAGTCGAAAGTGGAAGGAAGAAAATCGAGAACGTGTGCTCAAGTGCAAAAGGGAGTACGGGGTCAGGGTCGACAGGAGAAAATACGCAGCTTCTTATCAACGGAAACGGCGGAAGGAGCCTGCCTTTAGGATAGCGGGTAATCTTCGTTCTCGAGTCATATCTGGTATTAAACGTCAGCAAAATGGACAAGATTTCAGTAAGGCTACTTCTACTACCGGAGCACTTTGTTGTACTATTCCGGAATTAATTGAGTATTTGGAAAGTCTTTTTACCGCGGAAATGTCCTGGGAAAACTATGGTAAAGGTATAGGTAAATGGAACGTAGATCACATAAAACCTCTGACCGCTTTTAATCTTTTCGACCCACAACAGTTTGCCGAGGCTTGCCACTATACAAACCTTCAGCCCTTGTGGTGGGACGACAACATTGCTAAAGGCGGAGCTTGACTTTTAGGGAAGTTCCCCTTATTATTATAATGAGACCTGATGATAAGTTAGATTAATTTTTTATAGAAAAGATAAGGATACGGGGCTCTCATGACTGAACAAGAACCTATTTGTCCGGCTTGTAAAAACGAAAGAGTTATTCCGATTTATAATGTGTACGTCCTGGGCGAGGACGGGTTGCCTACCGCGGAACCCCAGCCCTGTGATCGTTGCACAGTAGCTGTTTCCTCTTCTATTAACTAAAGGAAGTTCAATGAACACCCCTATTGTTATTGAGCGCGATGAAAATAATAACGAAAAAGCGTATGATCTCTATTCCCGTTTACTAAAGGATAGAATCATCTTTCTTGGATCAGGTGTAGTAGATTATGTTGCTAATTCAATTATAGCGCAACTTCTTTTTCTGGAGAGTCAAGACCCGGAAAAAGATATATACATGTACATAAATTCTCCGGGTGGGTCCGTAAGTGCGGGTATAGGAATTTATGATACGATGCAGTATATTAAACCCGACGTCGCCACTGTTTGTGTGGGTTTTGCCGCCAGTATGGGCTGTTTTCTTTTAGCGAGTGGGGCCAAAGGTAAGCGCTCATCTTTGCCGCATTCAAGAATTATGATGCATCCTATTTCTGGAGGATATAGCGGGCAGCATCCAGATATTCAGATTCAGGCTGCAGAAGCGTTGGCTGTTCAAAAGCAAATGTTAGAACTTTTATCTAAGCACGCTGGTAGGACTTACGCCGAGGTTGAAGAGGCTTTTCAACGAGATAAGTATATGAGTCCGGTTGAGGCGTTAGAATTTGGGTTCATAGATAAAATACAAGAAAAAAGTTCGAGGACTAAAGATGAGTGATATTAAACACGTATTAGAGACTAAAATCTCTGTGCTGACAGACGAGATGGCCGAACTTAGCGCCTCGTTAGAACGCACTAAAGAAAGACGTCAAATTTATATCGAACTATTAGAGGAGGAGGCGTTAGGTGACGCGGTACCCACCTCGGCGCTTGTCGCTGCGGGGTTGTCTGCAGTGGTTCCGAAGAAGCGGGGTCGTCCCCCTAAAGAGGGGCAAGGGCAGGTTATCCAGCCGTCCGCAGCAGAGTCTGTACATGCTCCCAACGACCAACTATTTGAAGAAGCGGTGCGTACACTACCCGTGGCTGCTACGACATCCGAGGAGCAGCAGAGGGCTATCAAGCGCTTCCAGAGCGTTCCTAGAGCCCTTCCTGAGCGGGGCGGGGTTACGGCGGGGCCGGGCAAAAAAGATTTGCCTACTAAAGCCGCCGCAGGGCATACTACAATTTCCGTAGACGAGGATGAGGTTAAATAATGTCTGAATTTACTCCCGGTGCACAAGTTAGATGCGTGGAATGTATGAAATACACAGAAGAGGGAAAGTGTTCCTCTAAGTTTAGACAACCCACGACGGCTCCCCGGAAGAGAAGGGCTTGTACGAAGTATTCTTTTTCCGGAGTCGTACACAATCGTACGCCTCTTCCTTTTGAAGAGAGACCCTTCTGGTGGTTCTTTACTAAGAAGGAACGGGCTATTTTGGGTAGAATGCTTGCTTTAGGAATAAAAGATAAAGCTATGGCTGTTCCCCAGAGCAGTGCTACGGTCAACCCACCCGAGTCTTCTGTTGGAGAGCCTAATGGAACCGAAAATAGTAGCGGGGGTTGATGAGGTAGGCAGAGGTAGTCTTTTTGCAAGTGTGGTTGCCGCTGCTGTTATTTTTCCGGTGCAGCCCTCTTGGGAATGGATTAAACTCTCTTCCTATATTACAGAGATAAAGGATAGTAAGCAACTTACGGCAAAGAAACGGGCAGAATTATCGGGTATAATTAGAGAAACTTGTGATTGGTCTATAGCTGAGGTTTCGGCAGATAAGATAGATGAGATGAACATTTTTCGAGCCACACTTTATGCTATGTTTCAAGCCGTGCATACCCTTCATTGGAAACCTGACTTGGTGCTAGTGGATGGATCCGCAGAAATACCGGGACTAGGGATCGCTCAGCAAGCAATTATAGACGGGGACAATATAGATAAGCGTATCGCCGCGGCCTCCATAGTAGCCAAGGACTATAGAGATACCCTTATGATAGAGATTTCGCCCTCATATCCCGAGTATGGGTTGGATAAAAACAAGGGATACGGAACTAAGGCACACAAATTAGCAATTGCAACCTACGGGCCTACAGCCCTTCATCGTAAATCTTTCAGGGGAGTTTCTGAATATGTCAGATGAGAGTAGGGTTAGAACTTTAGCTGATAAGATACTTCGCAACCCTAAGTATGTCTTTGCTGACGAGGGTCGCGCTAATGAAGTTTCAGATAGTTTAGCGCACTTAGACTTTTCTATACCCACGTGGGACTATCCAGAGATATACCCCAGCGGTACCGATTTTGAAGATATAGCCAGTTATTTTTTGGTGTTCAATTCTATAAATTATTGTTATTTTACTAAGTCCGGGGACAGATTTGAAGATAAGGGGGTTGGTGGTTCTACCCTGTTGTCTACCCGCCTTACAAAATATTGGGACGAGGTCAAAGACCCTTTATTTCTTTCCCACATAGATGAAAACTACCTTTTGGGAGAGCTTTTTGCGGCGGAGAGTCCCTTACCGATGATTAAACAACGGGTTGCTTGTCTACGAGAGGTAGGTGCTTTTCTAAATACGAACGCGTCTGTCTCGGATTTAATGCGAAAGCTTTTTATAAAGTATCGTTCAGATGCGTACCTCGTGTCTCAAGTTTTACCGACGCTACTACCTCTCTGGGCTGACCCTTTCTATAAGAGAACGCAGTTGTTTGTGGGAATGGTTTATGGTCGGTTTCAAAATGATCCAGATGTCCCTATACGTAAGGATAGTTTAGATAAACTTACTGTGTTTGCTGATTATCGAGTACCGCGGTCGTTGTTTGGTCTTGGTATTCTTCGAGCCTCCGCCGCCATGAGAAGTAGTCTTTTTAATAAAGAACGCATGGCCAGTGGAAGTAGAAAAGAACTGGAAATAAGAGCAGCGACTATTCGGGGTGGGGACCTGCTTCAGAAAGCGTTTAATGATAGGCATAATAAAGGCCTCAATTCTTTACATGTCGATTCTTTTTTGTGGGGGCTGGGTAGAACTCCAGAGCCCTGGCTAGATAACGTGGTTACTAATGGGTTTCCAGAACATCATAGAACAGTTACAACCGACTACTGAGGAGTCAGAATGTTTGAAGAGATACGCTTAGCCGGTAACTTTACTCTTTCCTCGGGCAGAAAATCTTCGTACTTCTACGACTTTAACTTGTTACTGCCCCATGAAATGACTATACATGTAAAACAGTTGGTAAATAGTATACCAAGAGAACTTGTCAAACGCGCTAGTTTTATAGCGTCGCCGGCACACGGGGGCATAGTTCCTGGTTTTTTAGCGGCGTTTGCTTTAGACAAGCCTTTTGTTATTTTGGGGAAGGATGGCGAGCTTCGCGGACCTAGTTTTATGGATAGTCCATACATCATAGTTGATGATGTTGTAACTTCCTTTCAAGCCGTTTCGAAAGTACAGGCGGCGCTAAAGAAGAATACCTGTATTGGTGTAGCCGCTCTTATGTATCGGGGATCCGTAGACGAATATAGCGTGTATACCGCTAGTAAGAAGTATCCTTTGTTTTATTTGGCTCGTGGAGAGCAAGAGGTTTAGAATGCCCGAGCTTCCTGAGGTCGAAACAATAGTACGGGACATGCGTCCTGCTGTTATAGGTAAGTTGATTGGGGGTATGATTATACGCCCAGCGTGTATAAAGCATATGCTCAAAGTGACCCCAGATACGTTCTATGAAAATACTATAGGACAGAGCATAACCTCTGTATTACGTAAGGGAAAGTACATACTTCTTACCCTATCCAATAGTAGCGTAGTCGTATTGCATTTGGGTATGACCGGTAAGTTGTGGTTGAGACCTTCTGTCGATGCTTCTTTTGAAGAGCGGTTGGCGGATGGAAAGTTAATAGATAAGCATACGCATTTAATCATTGAACTCATAGACGATACTGGCGATGCCGAAGATTTAGAACTACATTTCAACGATGTTCGAATGTTTGGCAATATTTGGGTATCGGTAGATGTGCGAGATGTAACGACTATAGATATTCCTGGGCTTAGCGAGTTAGGTCCAGATGCTTTGGGAATAACTTTGGATGAGTTTTCTAAGTCTGTAAAGATTAAAAGAAATATTAAATCCGTTTTGTTGGATCAGAGAAAAATAGCAGGTGTAGGCAACATTTATGCAGACGAAGCCTTGTTTTCTGCCGGTGTTCACCCCCTCAAGTCTGGTTTGAATCTGACTGAAGAGGAAATTGCTAAACTCTGGTTAGCGGTTAAGTACGTATTAAAGCAGGGTATAAAGTACCGGGGGTCTTCTATTTCCGATTATACAGACACCTCGGGTAGCATTGGTTCTTTTCAAAACTATCATAAAGTGTATGGTAAAGCAGATCAGAAATGTGAGGAGTGTGAAGACGTTGTAGTCAGAATTAAAATTGGCGGCCGCTCTACTCATTTTTGCCCCGCTTGTCAACCCTTATAAGGTCGGAGGAGACACATAATGCAGCAACAGCCTATAACTTGCCCCACATGCCGTAGTGGTAATGTGGAGCGGCGAGGGTTTTCCAAGGGCGAAGAGCCACGGCAGCGAGTGGTTTGCTATAATTGTGAGAAATGGTTTTCTGTTCCAATAGCATACGAGAAGGAACCCAGTTGGGAGCGGTCTGATAAAGAACTAAAAGACATGCTTCAGTCAGAGAGGTTCATTATTACGTCTGCTCAGAATAACACTGCGCTCGACGAGAAGTTTTGGGCGGGGTTAAAACAGTTATCTACTTACTATAAAGCTCAGATTTTAGTAATACCTGTCTTATATAGAAATGTACATTCTATACAAACTGGAGAGGATAAAGAGGCGTGGTGGCCTAAAGAAGTAATACCATATCTGGTACAAAATCGTATGAAGCTATGCAAGGGATTACGACTTCTAGGTGATATAAAGGTTCAAGCTACAGCTGTGAATCCTTTAGTTGGCTTAGAGGCTCTTAGTCAGGGAGACAGCGCGATTGTTGGGCATGCTCAAATTCAGATGCGTACTATTGCTACTCCTCAACACAAACTTGCTAAGATTATGCACACTACCGGTTCTACGTCTGTAAAGAATTACTCTAATACTAAGTACGGGGCAAAAGGTCGTTTTCATCATAGCCTCGGAGCTCTGATTCTAGAGAAGGACAACGGTTGTTTCCATTTACGAAGCGTAGTTGGCGACGAAAACAGTGAATTCTACGACATAAACCTACATGTTACGGCTGTGGGTGTACGTAAAATTCCGGCTGTCGAGGGGCTGGTTACTGGAGACACTCACGCTATTTTCCATAGCCCGCTGGTCAGAAAGGCCACTTTTGAAGACGCGGACTCGATAGTCAATGTTACGAAACCTAAGATTATTGTGCGGCACGATCTTATAGATAGTTATTCTATAAGTCATCATCATCGTGGGCGTACCGTGACCAACTTTAAGAAGTGGTTAACTGGAACTAATTGTTTACAGGCGGAACTCGAGGGAACCGCTAAATTGGTTGAGGAAACTACTCCGAAAGGAACTCTGAACGTAGTTGTGGCGTCCAATCATCACGAGCACATTGGTCGTTGGCTAGAGGAAGCAGACCCTAAGGAGGAGCCTTGGAATGCAATTCTTTATCATGAACTAATGCTGTCTTGGTTAAAGGCTGTCCGTGGGGGAGATGAAGATTTTGATCCCTTTACACATTGGATGCAGAAGCATTGCGCGGCTAAATGTCAGTTTGTTAAGAGAACGGAGCCGTACATTATAAAGGATATTCTAATCAGTATGCACGGTGATAAGGGCCCCAATGGGTCTAGAGGGAGTTTAGCGAGTCTGAGTAAAATGGGAGTTAAGACCGTTATCGGTCACTCTCACACTCCGGCAATAGAGAAGGGGTGCTACATGGTAGGAACCTCTAGTAGCCTCAGTATGGAGTATAGTAAGGATGGGCCAAGCAGCTGGCTTAACTCTCATTGCCTAATTTTCCCCAACGGAAAAAGGCAGTTGATAAACATTATTAAGGGAAAGTGGCGAAGGCCGCTAAAATAAGGAGATAATTATGGCACGACCTAAGAAAGAAGAGATTGTGGAAGTAGATGTTCAGCCCAGCGGTGTTGATTTAAGTAAGACTCTGTGGGCAGTTAATGAAATGCTAATAAATGCAGATTTCTGTGAGGATGTAAAGGCGCATAACGGATGGCCGGAAGATATGTCGTCCGACCGAGCAGCTCTGCTGTTTTTAACAGCTCGTTATCAAAGCACTGTTGACGTACTTGTTCGAAGAACAGACTATCTTCTTAGCCAAATGGGTGGTAATGAAGGTAGGGTAGTAGCTTTAGAGGATGCTGTGTTTATTACTAAGGTATAAGCATGTTTGAAGATTTATTAGACGAGGCTTATAAAGATCTACAGCGAGCTATGGCCGAACTTGAAGACGATCAACAGGCGTCTATGGCTTTTATAATCGCGGCTATGAACAGCATAATTGCGTATTTACATAGTAAGAGTATAGAATAAGGGAGATGTCCTATGGACGATGAAGAAAATAAACTTCTCTTTCCATTATACGAAGATCTCTATTACGCGGTAGAAGATTTATGGCACAGCCACTGTGATTGTAATCAGCCAAAAGAGTTTAGATATGAACTTTGTGCTTACCATTCCGCTATGAACAAAGTAAGTGCTGCTCTTGAAGTGATAAGAAGGTATCAAGAATGAATAGAGAAAAAGAGACTTGGGATGAAAAAGTAAAAGATGCGGCGGACAAGATGGATTTGGAAAACAATCCGAAACTCCAAGATCTTCCGCCTAAGGCTTTGCGTGCATTAGGTGAGTCTTTGGCTGCACATATTCTCTGGGATCTTGACCAGATGAAAGAGCCCGGTATAATGCATAAGGCTTTGCAACATGGATAGATGGTATAAAATTACTGATGATATACTAGGTCAATTTGAACAGACTACCAAGGGAAATATCTTTGGATATCGTTATAGTGATAGAAATTGGGTCAGAGGTGTTTGTCTGGGTACAATTAGAGAACTTATAGATAAGGCTTTGAATTCTGCTTATGAGGCTGGAGTTAAAGAAACGCAAAGAGCACAACTTGCAGAATATTATAAGAGAGATTTATAAAGTTTCTCCGGTTGTCTTTTAGAGACCGGTGAATAATGATCGTAGACGCTGTTCTTGAAGGCTATTCGTACGGGGGTTCGATTCCCCCCACCTCCAGCCAGGTGTTATCCTTCATTTATACTGGGGGTGAAATGGTGTCGCCGGGTAGAAATAGAGAATGGACGCGATCCGAGGATGAAGGTCGGCCTCGTAAATAATCCTTCACACACTATCTGCCAGTATGGTAGATTATGCCAAGGCTCTTGAGGCACGCGAAGGTCTTACACGTCGCACTGTTCGAAAGGCTTTGGCTAATACAGTTTCTGCCTAAAAAGCAGTAACGGGGTTTCGCTGGTTTTTCCTGGCAACAGAAAAAGCCAGCACCAGGAGATTTATAAAATGGTTGATTTTCCTTACTTGGCAGACTCTGAACAAACTAAAAAAGATAGGGAGAGGTTTGAGGCCGCAGGTTCTCCAATAACGACTACTCCTATACATTTTGATCCCGCCCGCTTAGCAAAAACGTGGAGAGTACTCCTAGATATTCAAAACGGAGAATCCTTCGACGACTACACTTTTGTAGATGACAATAAAATAGAAAGATATTTCAAGGCACTTCCTCCGCCCCCCGCCAAGGTTCTATTTCTTGGAACTGGTAGTGGTAGAGAGGTATACGGGGCTCTGAAGTATGGGTATGAGGCTTACGGTACCACCCTGGGGCAAGCCAACCTACCCTTCGCTAAAATAAACTTTGGTATAGACTTAGAGTACGTTGATAATTGTACTATGCGTTATCCCTCTAAAAGTTTTGATATTGTGGCGGGGTTTCAGATTTTTGAGCACTGCCACTCTCCTCTTATATTCCTATTCGAGTGTGCTCGGGTTCTTAAAGAGAATGGGTATTTTATTTTAGAGTGGCCGCCGGGACTTTCTCCGGAAAGTAAACCCACCTTATCAGAAGGGGCCGACCACGTGGGAACCGAGGATAACCTGCACCACGTCTGTTGCTGGACGCCTTTTCAGGCGTATTCCATGGTTAAACGCAGTGGGTTTGCCGACGTTCGGTTATTCTATGGTAGCATTCTTTCTGGAGAAGTTGGAAAAGATGATCCCGAGTTTTATTCTAATATTACCCCTAACGGGGGAGACGTAATTTTAACAGCAAGACGAAGACCGGACGGTCTTCTTCCACACTACGTTCGAAAGAGTATTTATTAATACGGAGAAAATCTGTATGCTAGACACCGAAAGGGAAAATCTGCCTAACGTATTGTGGGAGATAAATAAAGGGACCCCTTTAATTATAGCTTTTACAGGTATGGGGGATAGACTCCACGAGCTTAATTTTGAATGGATAAATTTTACAAGGCACGCTAGCTGTAATAAGATTTATTGTAAGGACCCGGATAAATCTTGGTTTGTAACCTGGCCCATAGAAAAGTTACAGAAAGAACTGTCTGCGATTATTCTGGAAATGAATCCGTCTAAGATCATATGTGTGGGTGCTTCTGCTGGGGGGTATGCTGCTCTTTTTATTGGTCATTTTTTGAAAGTAGATACAGTCCATGCGTTTGGAGCTCAAACATTTATTTCTCGTGGCATGAAAAATTATGAAGAGAAAACAATTAGACTATATGACCAAGGACATGTTTGTCAGGATTTGAAAGATATACTAGTTGAACCCAATGGAAAGACCCAGTACTATTTACATACGGGAACTGAAGAAGAGGATTATAAACATGCAACGCATCTGGAAGGTATTCCGCAAGTAGAGATAGTTACTTATGCTTGTAATACGCACGCGTGTGCCGGGCAGTGGTTAAAATCTAATGGAAAATTACATGAGGTTATACGTATATGAGATTATTATTTCAAGGAGATCCGTCCCACAGGGACTTAGATACATATGGTGGTTTAGAGTTACGTTTTAGTGTTAATTGGGCACACTACATAGAGCAGAACGGGCATCAGGTATATTTTTTAGGAGCGGATCAAGTGGTATCCTCTGCTAAAAATTACGATTTCGTTTTTGATGCCCCCACTTGGACTTCTCTTCCTTGTCCAGACCATCCTCATTTTCATAGTTATTTTAGTCCCGGTGCACCAGAGTGTTTGAAAGGGCACTGTGCGTGGCCAATACTACACCCATCAGTAGATGGTTATAAGATGGGAGTGGCGTTAGACGAGGGCATCCCCAGAATGTTTGCTCCTATACCCTATCCAAACAGTTTCTTGCCTACGGAAATGCAAGAGCCTTTTGATAGGAAGCTAATACTTTGGGCTAATAAGGGAAGCTTTACTCCTGGATTTGGTAGACAACAGTCAAGTATGGAACACCTGCGCGCATTAGCCAAATTAGCTAAAGAGTTTGAGTTTAAAGTGTTATTCGGTGGAGATGCTTTTATAGATGCAGAGCCTTTTAAAGATGAAATAGGTGCGTTGCTCGCTATCATACCACATGCTCTTATGGGTAGAATACCATGGACAGAACTGGTACGCTTATCTGCGCAAACAAAGTTAAGTTTACACCCGGGAGGAATTACAGGTTGTGTCTATGAGAGTGTTTTTGCCAAGTCTCTTCCTCTTGTGCCTCCCGGATTTTGGGCTTTTCAAGAGGCGCTAAAAGATACTAAATTGCTTTCGTCTCCCTTTGCTGACGAAGCAGAGGTAGAAGAGGTATTGCGTCATTTCTGGACAGATAAAGAATATTATTACAAAATACATGCTATTATCCAGGAAGACTTTGAAGTGAATAGAAATCCCCAAAAGCAATGGAAAGAGTTAGAAGCATTTATGTTAGACCACAGCAGCAGGAGTGGCGTATGAGTCATCCAGAACAAAGACGTATGTGTTTAGAAATAAAAAATAGGTTTCCTCAGTTTTTTGTTGGGTCTAGTGTTCTAGATGTTGGTTCCCTTGATATAAACGGAGCTAATAGGTACCTATTTGAAAACTGCACTTATACCGGTTTAGATATAGCCGCCGGAAAGAATGTAGACGTTGTCTCGTTGTGCCATGAATATATACCAGAAATTTTTATCTTCGATACGGTGGTCTCTACAGAGTGTTTAGAACACGACAAGTACTGGAAAAAGACTATCCCTCACATGCTTAGTCTTGTAAGACCTCGCGGGTTTTTACTAATTACCTGTGCGACTCATGGAAGAGAAGAGCACGGTACCCGTAAGAGTAAGCCACATCACTCCCCTCTCACCGTGGCCGTGGGTGGAGATTGGGGGGATTACTATAAAAATCTGGATGAACTAGACTTCAAGTCTGTTATAGATTTCAATAAAGAGTTTTCCCAATACGGTTTTGAGGTGGATACTTCTCGCCACGATTTATTATTCTGGGGTATTAAAAGAGCAGCATAGCTTATAGGAGTATTAGATGGTTTATAGGTTAGATCCTCCGTATACAAATAAAGATTTCATTTCGGTAGTAATTTTGAGTTTCCAGCGGCCAGAGTATACCATCAAAACATTACAAACGCTACATGCGTACGCAGATATGCCCTTTGAAGTAATTGTAGTGGATGACGCTTCTACCAATGTTCAACAGGATTTTAACGTGCAAGAGGACACACAAAAGAAACTCTTCGACTCCCTGCCTTTGATTTCCAGTCTGCTTCTAAATAACGGGGTGAATAGAGGTTTCACTAACGCCGCTAACCAAGCGGTAGCGCTGTGTAACTCTGATTACGTGCTGTTATTAAATAATGACGTAGAGATGCTTGGTCCCGCTTTCCGAGTTATTATGGAGTCGCTTGACACGCCCTATATTAGTGTTCTCGGTATTACGGGAGAATCTCCTAGTGCAGGTGGTCCCGTAGTTACTCCCGGCTCTGTAAAGATAGAACTGAGTAGTAATCCACAGGGTAGCGGTGCCTTTGCTTTTAGACGGGAGGTATGGGCTGAGTTGGGCGGGTTCCCAGAACGACACCATTCTTCGGCAGATATAGGCTTTTTTTATTCGTTCCTCAAAATGGGTTATTTTAACGGATTTATCGTCGGGCAGCCAAGGATGTTTCTCAATAGAGACCGTGAAGAAAACTATGCCAATCCTACGGAGCGCACAACCAGATATGCTAATGGCTACCCCATGTTATTTGGTATGCCTAAAGAGCAGTATTTAGACGCTAGTTATAGTAGAAAAGAGCTAGTATACAGGCGCAGTTCTGCTGAAGATAATGTTGCGGAAGGTACTGGTAATAATGACTGGTGGGCAAAATGGTTTGCTACCACGCATTCAGAAGGAAAAATGCTTTGGGATACCGCTAAGCTGTATGGACAAGAGCGGTTTAGAGAGTTGATAGACAAAGACATAAGGAGTTAATACATGTTTTTAAAATTTGATAACGAACTTGCCAATGACGCGTTTCTGAGTTTCGTAATATGTTCCTATAAACGAGCAGACATGACCATAGATTTGGTCAACTCTATCCACCAGTACTGCGATTGCCCTTTTGAAATCATAGTTCATGATGATCATAGTGACGCTGCCACAGTTAGTGAGCTCTTGACAATCAAGGATAAAGTAAGTACTCTTATACTAGGGGGAAGTGAGTTTAATATGGGCTTATCTTCCTCTTTTAATAGAGGCGTAGCTTTAGCTAACAGTAAGTATATTGTTTTACTAAATAATGATATAAGACTTGTAGCCCCGGGAATACGAAGAATTGCTGAGCCTTTAAGTCTTCCTTATATTGGTATTTTAGGACCTATAGGCGTTTGTAGTACTCTGGAGAATACTTCAGACCCCGATTTGCTGCGGATAGCCACGGATAGTATAGGTCTTACTCTTTCGGCGTATTGTGGAAGTGGAAGTGCCATGGCTTTTCGTAAAGAAGTTTGGCAAGAAATTGGTGGCTTTGATCAATTTGGTTGTGGGTCTTCTGATACAGGGGCTATGTTTAAAGTTATGCATGCTGGTTATTTTAATGCTTGTTTTTGGCGCGTGCCTGAAGAGGTAGTAGAAAATGTTGACGCAAAGAATGATTTTAAACGGGGTACTATAGGTTCTAATAGGTTTGACGGGTGCTATCCTACTATATTTAAGGGGCCCGCTCTTTATGAGGCAAACGCAAATAGAAAAGATCGTATTTGTCACGAGACGGGACGCGTGGAGTTTATTGACGAGGGGCATACTAACGGCGTTTGGTGGGATAAATATAACCGTAACGCGTTTATAAAGGATCAGAACAACTATGATTGGGATAAATTGAAATTTCATGCTAAATGGAAAGATCTCGTAGAGTCGCATAGACTAAAGTACGAGGCCTAGTCCGGGAGTACAACGATGTTAAATTATGAAGAGTACAGTACTTTATATGATGGGTATAGAGATGTTCAGGGTGCTTTAGCCCAAGATAAAGCAGAGTTTTGGGAGCTGGTTCAAAGAGTCCAGTCTATAAAATCTTTAACTAACATTTTAGAGATCGGTGTGGAGTCAGGAGGAACCTCCTATTTCTGGAATAGACTGTGCGGAAGCGCGGAGACCCCAGGTAAGGTTATTGGAATAGATCTCAATCCGAACGTACTTGTAACATTTCCAACATTCTTTGCAGATACTCGTTTTATTAAAGTAGATTCGCATACCCAAGAAGCGTACGACCTTGTGCGTGTTGAGTTCCCGGATCAGATAGACTTTCTATATATTGACGGAGATCATGACTATGCGGGTGTGAGACAGGATTACGAAGTGTTCTCTCCCTTGGTACGCTCTGGAGGTATTATTGGTTTTCATGATATTGGGGGCACAGGGGCTAGAGATTTATGGAATGAGATTAGTCCTAGATATGTACGCACAGAAAAGTTTCACATAAATATAGGCACAGGCGTGCTCTATGTTGACTAGGAGTAAATAATTATGGCCAACGCAAGAGAGAAATTTGTCTGGGATAAGCATCGTGATATACTTAGTCATTACCGTGCATGCTCTGTTGAAAATGGGCGGTTGGTCGACTGTCCAGAGGACGCAAGTATATATTTTGATACTATACAAAGAGTTGTGAATTTTTTAGCTACTATTTCCGCTAAGACTCGTGTTTTGGATGTTGGTTGTGGGGTGGGATTATTCTCTCCTTTATTTGCCAATTTTGAATATACTGGTGTAGATCAGAACGAGCTTATGATAGAGACGGCTCGGTTGCGTTTTCCGGATCGGAATTTTGTTTTGTCCAACGCTTTGGAGTTAACGGCTATATTTCCTCCTTATAGTTTTGATCTTCTTTTTACGCGTGCCGCAGTTCAGCATAATACTGGGCCAGATAAACTTGCTTTTATTAAGCAGTTAAGTAAGGTACTGGTTCCTAATGGTCTTTATGTGGCGGTAGAGGACCAATTTCTTATAGAAAACTCTACGGGTGCGGACGTGGCCGACTACATGTCCTCTTGTGGGTGGTCTTTGGAAGAATTTGTTAGTCCAAACTATTATGTGTTTAGAAATAAACCACTTGGGGAGAACTATGAATAATTTAGTTTGTTTAGTAACCCCACCCTCTGCCTTTCTTTTAGATGAACGTGTTTTCGTTAGTCTTGGTATCTTGAAGGTCGCCTCTGTCTTGGAACAGGCTAACTACAAGGTAAACTTTCTGGATCTTTCTGGTATTTCTAATTATTTGGAATCTTTAGAAACTTATTTAGAAACTTCTAAAGATTTTGCCATTGGTGTAACTACGACTACCCCGCAGTTGCCCTATGCTATTAAGATTATAACAACTATAAAGAGAATGCGGCCAGAAATTAGGGTTATTCTTGGCGGCCCGCATGTAACTCTAACGTTAGCAGCTGTTAAGTTAGAGCAAGAGGGCGGTATAACCGGGAGGGCACACCGGGCTAAAGATAAGCTACAAAGTCTAGTAGACGTTATGTGCCCAGGAGACGGAGAGAAGGCGGTATTGGCGGCGCTGTCGGAAAATCCCCCTCAAATAGTAGACGGAGACGACTTGAAGGGTGGTTTCTTCATGAGTAACGCGGAATTTGATGCTAGTCCATTTCCCGCTCGACATCTCGTGGACATGGCTTCTTATAAATACAGTATTGAGGGGTACAACGCCACCAGTCTGATTGCACAGTTAGGGTGTCCATTTTCTTGTGGTTTCTGCGGAGGCAGAAACAGTAAGGCCCTACGTGTTATTAGAACCAGGACTACAGCGTCCGTTTTAACAGAGTTAGAGTATCTTTATACTACTTACGGTTATACAGGTTTCATGTTTTATGATGATGAGTTGAATGTCAATAAGGGTTTTGTTGACATGCTTAATCGCATAGCCGCCTTGCAGGAACGTTTGGGTGTAGAATTCAGACTTCGGGGGTTTGTGAAGTCTGAGTTGTTCAATACCGAACAAGCTGTGGCAATGTATCGGGCTGGTTTTCGGTGGTTGCTCTGTGGTTTTGAAGCCGCTAATCCGCGTATTCTTATCAACATAGATAAGAAAGCCACTTTGGAAGATAATACACGGGCAGTAGAAATTGCGCATGCCGCGGGACTAAAAGTAAAAGCCCTTATGTCTATTGGGCACCCCGGGGAGTGTGAAGAGTCTATTACAGACGTTCGTAACTGGCTTTTGAAGGTCAGACCTGACGACTTCGATTGCACAGTTATTACTACGTATCCCGGTACGCCTTACTACGATCAAGCCCTTCCTCACGAAACTCAAGAGGGCGTTTACACTTTTGTTCAGCCCAAGACGGGAGATAAACTACACGCGTATGAAGTAGATTATACTACGACTTCTGATTATTATAAAGGTGACCCTGAGGGGGGCTATAAGGCTTTCGTATTTACTGAGTATCTAACTTCGGAAGAGTTAGTGAAACTTCGTGACTGGGTTGAAAAGGATGTCAGAGATAAGTTAGGTATCCCTTTTAATACCGCTCGGCCTGTTCTTCGTTATGAGCATTCTATGGGACAGGGGTTACCAGCTTTTATTCTTAGGTCTAGTGAGGGAATATGACACGTGAGCAGTTCTTAAGTTATGTCTGGGAAGAATGTAAGAACAACGACGTCCGGTTTTATCTTTCTCCCGGAAAATCTGTGCGTACTTCGGGGGGATGCTGTGCCGGTTGGTTTGGGCCAGAAGATGATGACGACCAGCGTTATGTTTTAGCCGTAGCCACCGGTTCTCCTGCCAGCGCGTGGTTTGAAGTTCTTGTGCACGAGTTCTGCCACATGCAGCAGTGGTTAGAAGGTACAGAGATTTGGAAGAAATCCGAAAAGGCCGATGATTTTTGGGATTGGGTCGATAAGGATATAGAAATTTCTCCTAGCGAGGCGAAGAAGCAGGCCTTGTTGTTGATAGACGTCGAGCTTGACTGTGAACGGCGGGTTGTGCGAATGGTGAAGAAATTAAAACTTCCGGTGGATGTTCCCAGTTATATTAAACAAGCCAACTCTTACGTGTATTTCTATCACTTAGTGCTTAAACATAGGCGGTGGTACAAGATTGGACGGGAACCTTTCCGTTCCCGGAATATTTTGGAAGAAATGCCTAATACTCTTAACGG
>Ga0315276_10000439_pt1 | contig 35949 bp, 47 predicted proteins | sample YL17G05_0_MG_FD_204542 | JGI IMG/M metagenome (GOLD analysis project Ga0315276, IMG submission 204542) | Sediment microbial communities from Yellowstone Lake, YNP, Wyoming, USA - YL17G05_0 | ecosystem: Environmental > Aquatic > Freshwater > Lake > Sediment | place: USA: Wyoming | collected...
TTCCGTTTATATGAAATAGGTCCAGATGGTTCTGTTTTAGAACAAGATGAATATACAACAGATGGATCTGGAATGGTAATGGCATTTGGTGTTTTAGACACATTATACAAAAAAGATATGTCAATAGCAGATGGTATTAAATTAGCTGTTAAAGCCATAAATGCTGCTATGCAACGTGATACAGCAACAGGAGAAGGTATAGATGTTTATACAATTACAAAAGAAGGCATAAAAAAAGTACTAACAAAAAAAATAGATACAACTATATCAATATGATTTTCTTTTAATATAAAAAAATAAAAAAATGAGTAAAATTTTAGATGAAATATTTAAGTATATACCTAAAGAAGCAAAAATAACTTCTTCCTTTTTTGAAGGAGCAAACATTATCTTATATAGTAAGGACATTGATTTTGTAGTAAATAATAACACAACCATAAAAGAACTTGTTAATAATTTTAAAAAAAGAATTGAAGTAAGGCCAGATCCTTCTATAACTTTAGATATAGAAAAAGCAGAACAAATAATCAGAAAAATAATTCCAGAAGAAGCCAAAATAGATAATATTATCTTTGATCCTCAACGTTCTATTGTTGTTATAGAAGCAGAAAAGCCAGGCCTTGTAATAGGAAAACAAGGTGATTTATTAAAAGAAATAAAAAAACAAATATTATGGGTTCCTTTAATAAAAAGAACTCCTCCAATTAGATCTAAAATAATAGAAAATATTAGACATGTTTTATATGAGAATAATGATTACAGAAAAAAATTTTTAAATAAAATTGGTGAAAGAATATATGATGGCTGGTTACGTGAAAAAAAACATGAATGGGTTCGTTTATCTTGTTTAGGTGGTGCTCGCCAAGTAGGTAGATCTTGTTTATTATTACAAACTCCTGAATCAAGAATATTACTAGATTGTGGTATTAATACAGCTGCTCAAGAAGAAAACATGTTTCCTTATTTAGATGCTCCTGAATTTAAGATTGAAGAACTAGATGCTGTTATTTGTTCACATGCTCATCTTGATCATGCTGGCTTAATTCCTTGGCTTTATAAAATGGGTTATAGAGGCCCTTTATATTGTACTGAGCCTACTCGTGATGTTATAGCATTATTAGCTCTAGATTATATAGGAGTTGCATATAAAGAAGCTAAAAAATCATTATATACTTCCACTGATATTAAAGAAATGGTCAAACATACAATAACTCTTAATTATGAAGAAGTAAGTGACATTACTCCTGATATTAGACTAACTTTATACAATGCTGGACATGCAATTGGTTCTAGTATGATACATTTACATATTGGTAATGGTTTACATAATCTACTTTATACAGGCGATTTTAAATATGGTCGTACTCAATTACTTGAGTCAGCTGATAATAAATTTCCAAGATTAGAAACTTTAATTATTGAATCAACATATGGAGCAAAAGATGACATAGTCGAATCAAGAAAACAAGCAGAACAAGAATTAATTAACATTATTAAAAAAACAATATCAGAAGGTGGTAAAGTTTTAATTCCTGTACTAGGAGTTGGTCGTTCACAAGAAATATTGCTAATTTTAGAACAAGCTATAAGAACAGGAGCTTTAGAAAAAATACCAATTTATGTTCAAGGACTTGTTTGGGATGTTACAGCTATTCATACAGCATATCCTGATTATTTAAATAAAGTTGTTCGTAAATCAATATTCCATAAAGACTCAAATCCATTTTTATCTGATATCTTCATAAGAGTTGGTTCTAGAAAAGAACAACAAGAAATTTTAGAAGAATCAGGACCTTGTGTAATAATGGCAACAGCTGGAATGCTTAATGCTGGTGCATCAGTTGAATACTTTAAAGAATTAGCTCCTTATTCTAAAAATTCATTAATATTTGTATCCTATCTCGGAGAAGGTTCTCTTGGTAGAAGAGTTCAAAATGGAGAAAAAGAAATTTTAATGAATGGTGATGGTAAACAAGAGGTTGTAAAAGTTAACATGAATATTTATACAATAAGAGCATTTACAGGCCATTCAGATAGAAATGAGCTAATTAGATTTATTTATGATGTTGATCCTAAACCAAAGAAAGTTATTGTTGATCATGGTGAATCTTCTAAATGTTTAGAGCTTGCTTCAACAATCCATAAAACACAAAAAATAGAAACAGTTGCCCCAAAAAATTTAGAAGCTGTTAGAATAAAATAGATTTCTTTGTTTCTTACTAGTAGTAACAAAATAGAAAGCTTTATATATTAGAAATGCCTACTGAAAAGTAACAAAAAAGGAGGCATTTCAAAATGGAACAAAAAAATCCTACTCAAAATAAACCTTTCAAAACCTGGGAACCAGGTCATTTTAATAGACAATCAATCCCAAGAGAGATTGCACAAAAATCAATATTATTTGGTGTATACACAATAGATACTCAAACAGGTACTGTACAACTTTTAAATCTTGGAAGTAAAAATAAAGGTGACATATCTAAGATAGTAAATAAACTATACCAAAAATGAAAAAACTTTTTTATTTTTTTATATCTATATTTTTAATAATTCTTTCTACCTTAGCTTATAGCATTTTAAATGACACTATTTTTAATGAAAAATTAACATCAAATGATTATATTAAAACTAATCAAATAGAAATCCAAAATGATAAAATAATAATTTATGTTAAGAATGCTTCTTTAGCATATTACGCTGATACTCATTCAATGGATCCTATAATAAATAGTAATGCAAATGGTCTTGAAATAGTACCAAATTCAGAACAAGATATTAAAGTAGGTGATATAATTGCATATCAAGATTCAAGTGATTTAATAGTACATCGTGTTATTAAAATATCTAAAGATAATCAAGGAACTTATTACACTTTAAAAGGTGATAATAACACATTACAAGATCCTACAAAAGTAAGATTTTCTCAAATAAAATATAAATTAATTGGAGTTTTATACTAAAATGGATCAAGAAACTAAAAAACAACAAGAAGGGTATCTTCTAATAAGTCAAATGACCTTTGGTGATACTTATAAATTAGGAGAAGATGAAAAAATTGCTTTAGATATGATTTATGAAAGATTAAACATACCTGAAGAAAAAAGATGTCAATTAACACAATCTCTAAAAAAAGAAATAATTGGCCCAATATATCAAAGTACTATTAGGGGTATAAAACATAGAATTAATAATTTATTAACATATCCTTATACCTTAATACAAACTGAAGAACGAAAAGGTACATCTTCTCCCCTTTCAACTGAAGCAAAAAAATCAATATTAAAGATAAAAGAAGTTATAGATAGATTTATTGCAAATAAAGATTTAACAATAGATCATAGTATTAAAGACACACCCACTCTAAAATTAGCAAATATACTAACAAAGGAAGGTCTTTAAAATGAATCAAAATAATTATTTTATGTGTACATCTTGTGGTGTTTTATTTGTTTCTAATTCAGATAAACTGCCAAAGAGCTTAGTATGTAATTGCAAGGGAAAAGAATTTAAATTAGTAAAAGAATTCTAATATTATACTGAAAAACCATGGAAAACTAATAAAAACCATGGAAAACCAAAAGATTTATATATTAGACACTACTTTTAGATAGTATCAAAAGGAGGATTAAAATGTTACAATCATCAAAAAATAAAGGTAAAATTGGATTAGTAAGTTTATTAGCTGCAACTACATTATTATCTGGTTGTGGATATCGTTTATCTCAAGAAAAGGTTGATAGACTTGCAGAAGATTCTGTAAGAAAATGGATTGAAAGAAGTGACAGATATTTAGAAGTTTATGATCTTTTAGAAAGAGGAGATTGCCAAAAAGCAAAAATTGAATTAAGATATTATTTAAGAAAAGAAGCTGAAGAAGGAGAATATCAAGATGTATTTTGTGATAGATCTGTGTCTGAAAATGCTAAAGATAAACTTAATGATGTAGTTAATGAACAAATAATTAAATTAATTAGAGTACCAGAATAAGGCATAAAATGGAAGAAAATAATCATTTAGTTGATTATGGAATTTGTTGTGGAACAGTAAAAAATGGTAGTGGAAAGATTTTTACAAAGCCACATTTTTATACTGATAAAAATCAACATGGTTATAGTTCAGATGGTTTATGTCATGAATGTCTTGCAATTACAGAAAAATTTAGAGCTCAAAGAAAAATAAGCAAATTAGAAGAAACATTAAACGAGCAAAAAAGATATGATATTTTAAAAAATTTTGATGTTTTAAATACAATAATTGAGAGTTAAAAAATGGACAAATTATATGATATGAAAATTGCTATGTTTTATCTTAGGCATATAGAACATCCTTGTACAGATCATATAACTGGTAGAAACATTAGACCTTTTTATATTAAAAGAGTTAAAGAAGTATTACCTACACTTACTAATCCATATGCTATTTCATTATTAAAATCAAAAATAAAAGAATATGGAAATATTTAATATGTTAAACTCAAACAATAACCAAAAATATGTACCTCATCAAAAGAAAGAAGATAATTTAGATATTTTTAATACTTTAAGTTCTGAAAAAATAGCTTCTATAAAAGATACTTTAAAAGAAATAGAATTGTTAATACAACAAAGAGATCAATTAACTCTAGATTTATTCAAAGATATAGATAAAGTAAAGACTTCTATTGATAATATAATCTTACAATTAGGCAATCAAACTAATTTAAAAGAACAAATGATGTTAAGACAAAAACAAATTGAGATAGAAGAATTCAGATTACAAGAAAAAGTAAATGCATGGCGTGATATAGCTTTATTAAAAAAAGAGCTTCGTGACAGATTTAAAGAAGTTAAAGATCGTGAATCAAGAGTTGATATTCTTGATAAAATTTTAGAAGAGGACTTATAAAAATGCAACATCAACTATCAGTAGAAGAAATTTGTAACAAACTAAAACCAATTTTTGGTAAAAAAATAGATTTAATATATTTAAAATATAGATTAGCTGATAGCCCAGAAAAAAAATTAGAAATAGAACAAGCTCTTAATGCTTTATATCATAAACAATTTCAAAATTTATTAACAGAAAAAATTTTACTTGATCCTCCAATACAAGAAGTTATATCAGGAGAATATCAAATAGCAACAGTTACTTATGCAGATAAAGAATTATATCCATTTTGTTTAAGAGAAAATGATTTCATAAGACATATTTGTATTTCTGGAATGACTGGATCTGGAAAAACAATGCTAGCATTCCAAATAGTATCTAATTTTATAAAGAAAAATAAACCATTTATTATATTTGACTGGAAAAAAAGCTTTAGACCATTAATGTTATTAGATGAGAATATAGCATTATTTACAGTTGGAAATGAAAACGTTTCAAATTTATTTAAAATTAATATTAATATTCCACCTAAAGGTGTTAATCCTCAAGAATGGCTTAATGTATTATGTGATCTAATAACAGAATCATTTTTTGTTAGTTATGGAACTAATAAATCGTTAACAGAAACATTGCATGAAGCTTTTACAGATTTTAAAGTATATGAAGGTTCTAATAATTATCCAACTTGGTATCAAATTAAAGATAGATTACAAGATAAATTAGAAGCTTTAAAAGGTAGAAAATCTAGAGAAAGTGAATGGTTAATTTCAGCATTAAGAGTAGCACATTCTTTAACTTTTGGGTCTTTTGGAGAAGCTATTAATTATAAAGATAAAGATTCTGTAAATATAGATTCTTTATTTGATAAAAAAGTAATTTTTGAATTAAATGCTTTAGATAATGTAGAAAAAAAATTCTTTTGTGAATTTTTATTAACTTTTATATATAAATTAAAAAAATGTAATCAACAAGGAATTTTAGAACAATTTAATCAAGCAATAATTGTAGATGAAGCTCATAATATTTTCTTAAAAGATAGACCTCATTTTATTAAAGAATCAGTAACAGATGCAGTTTATAGAGAAATAAGAGAATATGGAGTTTCTTTAATATGTTTAGATCAACATATATCTAAATTATCTGATACTGTTATAGGAAACTCAGCTTGTAATATAGCATTTCAACAAATGTTAGCTCAAGATATTTATACAGTTTCTGGACTAATGCAAATTGAAAATAGAAAATATTTTTCAATGTTACCAATTGGATATGCTATTGTAAAACTAGCTGATAGACATTATCAACCATTTTTAATAAAAACAGCATTTATAGAACTAAAAAATAAACCAGTTCCTGATGAATTTGTAAAACAAAAAATGTTAGATAAATTTACTTATAGAAATATTCCTTATGAAAGTGCAAAAGAAAAAATTATAGATATATTTCATGAAAGTAATATACAACCATCACAAAAGTTTTTATCAAGTTATATTAATGAAACTTTAGTTAAATATATTTCTGAAAATTTACAAAAATTCTCTTTAGAAAAAATAAAAGATAAATTATTGCAATCTGGTTATAGTGAAATTGATATATATAATGCTATTTTACAACTTAAAAATGTTAAAATAAATGAACCTAAAATTGTTAATAATTATGAAAACAATTTTGAGGATAATTTTAATAATTTAGAGAAAAAATTCTTACAAGTTGTTGCTAACACAAAAAATATTGGTATAACTCATGTATATAAACAATTAAATTTATCAATGAGAAAAGGGGATAAAATGAAAAATAAATTAATTGATGATAATTATATTATTTTAGAAGAAATAAAACATGAAAAAGGTTGGATAAAAACACCTAGATTAACTCAAAAAGGACTACAGATAATATCTTCTATAAAAAAGTAACCTTTATAAAGCAGTTAGTAATCTTAAATTGTATCATATTCACATAAAATCAACAAAAAATAAAAATTTCATAGCAATCAGTTTGCTTAATATCCAAATCCATTGGTTATTATATACGAAAATAACAACAAAATAACTAAATAAACTATTATATTTATAACATGAACAAAAATTATAAAGTGATCTACAACCTCTAATTAATCAACAAATAATAAAACTACAAGTGAAAAACCTATAGCTGTTTCTATTCTATTTATATTAAATAAATGAAAAAGCCTGAAAAAACTTGGAAAAAGGTGAGCCACCACTATAATACGGAACCGGTTGTTTTTTTAAGTTTAAAAACCACACAATTTCTCCAAGAAAGGGGGAATTATGAAAAAAGTTTATTTTCATTTTAGAAAATTTTTATTTTTATTCAAAATTAATATTTATCGAATACCTATTGTATATTCATTAGTTGTTTTTCTTACCTCAAAATTTAAATAGGAAGGAGGTGCTGAATTCATAAAGGGGCCATCAAAATACCCATGTGGGAGAAAGGAGGAGGATATGATAAATTGTTATTTTAAAGTCCTAAAAGGTATGGACGTGCCTGTTTAACTCGTAAGGTTTTAAAAATGATAGGTAGTAAATTGATGGCCCCTTATTTTATTTAGAAAGGAGGTAATATCATAAATTGTCGTTCTCCTTAGTTTCCTTAGTTTCCTACTCAAAACAATCTAATCTTTCTTCAAAAAATCCACTGGAGGAGGCGATTATGAACGATGACGGTAATATTTTAATTTCTAGAGAATTAAAAAAGGCTCCCATGAACAAAAAATTGGGCCTAAATTCCTGGTGCACCATAAAAAAAATTTCAGGAAAAATAATCCACGATATGGTGCAAGTTCAGATCATGTCTGGTAAGGGCCCAAATGATCAACCTCCAGGTAGTATTATCAAATTACCTGCTTATATCAAAGTTGGAGTATATGGAGTATTAAAATAATTATGGTATTATCAGTGTGCTGGCTGGTATTCTCAATTTGGTTTTTGTGCTTTATGTCCCTCTCAATACCAGCCAGCACTTTTTTATCTTTAAAAATTTCTATATTTTTTTTCTTTTAATTATATGGTATAATATATATTTTCTAGTACATTATTAACTTTGAAAATAAAAGAGAATTATTTCTCTTGAAAAATATAAAAAAATTCAAAAAAAAGAAAGGAGATATTTATGAAAAATAAAAAAAAGTATCTATTTTTAAGTATTTTGTTTGCAATAATTATAATTTCAGGAATTATAATAAGTTTTTATTTAACAATATATTATCACAAACCAAAGATAGTTCTATCCATTCTAGACATTGATTTTCTTTTGATGTTTTTCTTTATTATTAACTTAGACAAATTCTACAAAACAAAGGAGGCGATTTAAGTGAAAAAAATAATTCTAAGTATTTTGTTTTTTAGTTTTGTTTTTGTTGGGCAAATTACGTTTGCTCAAAATAAAGAAGTTCACATCAGTATATCCAATCTAACTGGAGCTCAATCACTTGAATTGGCAAAACCTCAAAAAGAAATTCCCTCGGAAATGCATATTGTTACAATAACCAAACAAAATTATACAACCAGATCCCAAAAGTTACAACGTAGTCCACAACTTTCTGAAGAACAACTGGTTATTCTTGGGTATAATAAGGAAGGAAAAGAAGTAACACAGCTAATTATCCATGATCCAAGGATAATTAGGGGAGAAACTTTGGATCCATCAGGAAAGTTAACTTTTCATGGTCTTTTTTACAGGAACAATGTAAAATTTTCAATAATTGTTCCTGATCAAACATCAAAAATTGAAATTTATTCTCTAAAATGGATAGGGGCCAATTTTGAGTTAATGTTTTTAGGAGAAACCGAACTTCCATTAGCCGTGGAAGAAAAAGTTTCTCTAGAACCTCAACCATATACTGTCACCAAGATTGTTGACAATGGCCCAAACAGTATCCGTATGATTTTTCTTGGTGATGGGTACGTCGCTAGCGAAATGAGTAAATATGCTAGTGACGTTGAAAATGTAATAAATGGCTTTTTTAGCGAAGAGCCATTTTTTATACATCAAAAATATTTTAGTATATTGAAAGTGGATATAGTATCAAAGGAATCTGGATGTGACCACCCCGAGAGTGACCCACCAATTTTTAGGGATACAGAACTGGGGTGTTATTATGATTGTGCTAATATTGAGAGACTAGTATGTCTTGACTGGTTAAAAGTCTATGACATACTTAATTATCTATCACTTGATCAGGATATTGTAATAATTATTGTAAACGACCCCAAATATGGTGGGTCTGGAGGGTCGTTTGCAGTAGTGTATAATGGTGATATAGGTATAGAAGTTAACTTGCATGAGACAGGAGGTCATGTTATAGGTCTTCTTTATGATGAGTATGAGGAAGAAGACCTATGTAATATATCAACAGATGAACCAGTTGGACCAAATGTCACAAGGGAGACTATCAGGAGCAGAATCAAATGGAACACTGGAGGAGGTCCACCGTTGGGATGGATTTTGTTAAGTACATTAATCCCAACCTATATTCCATCAATAGGACCTCCTTTATTAGAGCTTCCCATTGGTCTATGGGAGGGAGGGGCATATTGCAGCCATGGAATTTTTAGGCCCACATATACATCAAAGATGCGGGATTTATATGCCCCATTTTTTGAGGTGAATGAAGAAGCAATAGTGAAACGAATATACAATTTCGTTTCACCTATTGATTATTTTAGTCCACCAAATGATACAAATTTAACAATTCAAAGAAGTCAAAGTCAAGTTTTTCAAGTTGCAACACCAACTCCAACAACATATCAGCTCGAAATTAAGTGGTATGTTGATGGATTAGAAACACAAAGTGGAAATGAATTTACACTAAATTCCACAAATTTTAATGTCGGATCACATGAAATAAAAGTTATAGTTCATGATCCAACAGAAAAAGTTAGGTATGACCCTGAAGGGTTATTAACAGAAAGTGTTAGCTGGATAGTTAATATCACTCCAGTTACATTTCAATATAATTTAACAACAAACCCTCTAGGACTACAAATTGTAGTTGACGGAGTTACATACACTCCCCCCAAATCGTTCACTTGGTTTGAAGGTACGAGTCACATTATTTCAGTTGCTTCCCCTCAATCTGGAATTCCAGGAACAAGATATATTTATTTTTCTTGGAGTGATGGAGGAGCACAAAATCATAACATCACTACTCCTTCCTTTAGTACAACCTACACAGCGAATTTCACAACTCAGTACAGCCTTACCACATCAGTTGCTCCATCAATGGGAGGAAATATAAGTCCATCCGGAACCAATTGGTACAATAGTGGTCAGAATGTTGAAATCCAAGAGACTCCCAGCGTAGGTTACACTTTTAACAATTGGTCTGGAGATATTTCAGGTATAGTTAATCCAACATTAATCACCATGAATGGACCTAAAAATGTGGTTGCAAATTTTACACAAGACCAATATAACCTTACCGTCAACATCGCTCCCGCAGGTTTTGGGTCAGTCGTAAAAAATCCTGATAAAACAACTTATGTTTATGGGGATTTGGTTACCCTGACGGCAGCAGCTAATCCTGGATATACCTTCAGCAATTGGAGCGGTGATATTACAAGTTCAACCAATCCTATCACTATCACGATGAATGGCAACAAAACCATTACATCCAACTTCACACAAAATCAATACACTCTAACCATGAACATCATCCCTTATGGTTCAGGATCGATTACCAAAAGTCCAGATAAAGCGTTTTACATTTATGGTGAGCAGGTCATCTTGACGGCGTTGCCCAACTCTGGATATATGTTTAGCAGCTGGAGTGGAGATATCAGTGGGACAAGTAATCCTGTTACCTTAACTATCTATAATAATAAGACCATAACAGCCAACTTCACTGAGTTAATTGGGCCTGATTTAACGGGGTCATGGACAACACCGGTGACTCAAACTTGTAAGAGCACAAAGAAAGGACCAAAGTGCACAATAACAGGGATTCTGACTGTTAAGAACTTTGGTAATCGAGATGCCTCATCTTCAACAGTAAAATTTTATCTCTCTGATAGTAATACCTATGATCAAGCTGACACTCAATTAAAGTCTACCACTGCAGGGAAGATTAAAGCGAAACAGATTAAGTCTATTAAATTGAGTAAGAGTTTCCCATTAGGTCAAATTGTCACAGATAAATATATCATTGCGGTGATTGATAAATACAATGCAGTAAAGGAAGTTGATGAAACAAATAATATCATAGTCTTTGGACCTATTCAATAATAAAAAAAAGAGACCTTCTAAATTTCAGGTAAAAAAGGTGATTCATCTCACCTCTCTTGGACCTGATGAAGTCTCTCTAATTTTTTTGAAAGGAGGTAATTTATGGAGGAAAAATGTGAAAGTTGTAAAAATTGTGAAAAGTGTAATAAAGAAAAATGCCAAGAAGAAGAAGAAATTTTTGGCGTCCCAATTTAAAAAGAAGATGATTATGAAAAAACTTCTAAAAAAATTAAAGAAGTTTTAATATTTATTATTGCATGGTTTGTTGCTATGTGGGTTTTAGTTTCTTTATCAGATGAATAACCATCCAAAAGGAAGTTTTTAACATCTAACTTCCTTTTCTTTTTATTTATCCTGTCAACTTATCATGATACTTATTAACCCATTTATTAATTCCATATCTAGAAATTTTAATATCATATTTATCTTCTAAATAATCTTTAGTATCTTGTAAAGAATTACCTTTTTTATAATATTTAACAGCACTAATTATAATTTCTTTCTTAAACCTATGTCTTAAAAAATCACCCAAACTTTTTCTAATACCACATTTAACACATTTTACAATTTGTCTTTTATTATTTTTATTATATCTAAAACCAGCTTTTACAAATTTATGTTTACACATATTAATAATTAAATATTGATTATATTAAAATCTTTTGTTTAAAGATATTCTCTAAAAACAATATCAATATTGTTATATTGAGATTTAATATAACCTTCACCATTTACATATGAACCATAATAAGCTGCAATTGGTCTCCAGTGACTTAAATCTTTATCTAGCTCTGGTAAATCATTTTTATTTAGATAATCATTAGTCGGACCTTTTTGTATTAATTTTTTAATTCTATCTGCTATATCTACATTATATCTAATTGCTCTCCTTCCTGGAACAAGATGTGGTTTCTTGTATATTTGTATTGAATCATCTATTCCATAATGTGGAGCTGTATCAAACCATCCACCATTAAAATATGCTTTTCTAGAATCAAAAGTTACAATTTGATAGAACAAAACTCTAGATCTTCCATCATTTTGTTTTTGAAACATATTTTCAAAAATTATAGCAAATAAAGTACTAGCTAAATCAAGGCCATTTCCACATCTATTTCCATGATATGCTTCAATTACTCTTGAACTTAGTTTCATATTAAGATTAGAAATTTTATCCAAAGTTGGTATTTGATCTAAATTTATAATACCTAAAGGAACATTATTACAAGCTGGTTCATTATTATACCAACAATTAGGTTCTAATAATAAATCAAATTCATTACAACCAAATCTAGTATCACTAGAATCTTGTTTTAATTCAACTCTATATCCTGAATATGCTGGAAAAACTTTTACAGTTGCATATTTATTTTCTATCTGCCATGAATTCCATGAATTATTACCTAAATCAATAGTTTTATTAGGTAATTCTTCCAAAATATCCCATTGAGCAATATGCCACCTTGAATCTTGACCGATTAAACCAACTTGTGCATACATTCCTTTAACACAATCTTTAGAAGCTAACCACAATTTATTATCATTTGGACCTGGAGCTACTAATAATGATTTTGGATATGTTTTATATTCATTCACTAAAATTTTTTCTAAATCATCAGCTCTTACTATAGAATCATTTAATAAAGTTAATCCACCACTAACAGCTAATCCTTTTAAAAAATTTCTTCTACTTATCATAAATTTTTAGAAATTATTACTACTATTTAAAAGCTACTATCAAAATATAATCAATATATTAAAAGTAAAGTTTTAAATATTCTATATTTTTTAAACTATTCATGACAGTTTTAATAGACCCATGGGGTTCTACTTTAATAGAAAACTACCAACAAATAATAGAGGATTTTGGTTTATCTACTTTTAATCCTTCTATGTTACCCAATCCAAATAGAATAATGCGTCGTTTAGTAGTATTTGCTCATCGTGATTTACAAAAAATAGCAGATGCAATTAAACAAAAGAAACCATATTATGTTTTATCAGGAATAATGCCTACATCTCAAAAAATACATTTTGGTAACAAAATGGTTGTTGAAAATATTGCTTATTTCCAACAACATCATGCTATTACTTATATTTTAGTAGCTGATCTAGAAGCAGCAGCTGTTAGAGGCATTTCTCTAGAACAAGCAAGAAAAGATGCTTTAAATTTTCAAATACCAGCATATATAGCTCTAGGTTTAGATCCTAAAAAAACAGTTTTTTATTTTCAATCTCAAAATAAAGATGTAATGCATCTCACTTATGAATTTTCAAAAAAGATAACATTAAATGAATTTAGAGCAATTTATGGTAATTCCGAGCCATCTAGAATATTAGGGGCATTAACGCAAGCAGCAGATATATTATTTCCGCAATTAAAACACAAAATGCCAGGTATTATTCCTGTAGGCATAGATCAAGACCCTCATATAAGATTAACTCGTGATATTGTTAATAGATCTTCATCAAGATTTATAGCTCCTTCTGGATTATATCATAAATATACACCTGCTTTAAATGGAGATTTTAAAATGTCTAAATCTAATTCTAGCACTTATATTGAATTGCCTGAAAATCCTGATATAGCATGCGATAAATTAAAAAATGCTTTAACTGGCGGTCGTAAAACAGAAGCAGAACAAAAAAAACTAGGTGGTATTCCTGAAAAATGTATGATTTTCGAATTTGATAAGCAACATTTAGTTGAATCTGATGAAGAATTAAATAAAATATATGCTGATTGTAAATCAGGCAAGTTATTATGTAAAGAACATAAAAAAAAATCTTGCGAAAGATTGCATAAATTTATGCAAGATTTTAATAAAAAATTAGAAAAAGCCAAGAAAATCAAAAAAATTAATTTAGTAAAATTTAAATAATACATATTATTAAATATTAAACTCTTAGGAGGCCATAAAATGAAAAAATTAAGTTTACTTTTAATATGCTTATTATTATTAAGTACAATAGCATTTGCTAATGAGCTTACAGGTTCAGCTTTAGAGATTCAAGAAAAACCTTCTACAACTCCTGGTAAATTTACTTGGGGTATTCAAAGAGCTATAGAACGTATAAAATTAGCAATGACTTTTGGAGCTGAAAAAAAAGTAGCCTATGGATTACAAATAGCAGAAAGAAGATTAACTGAAATTCAAGAATTAGTAGCATTAAATGATACAGAAAATATAGAAATAGCAAAAGAAGAATATCAGAAACAAATAGAACAAGTAAAAGACCAAATAGAAAAATTAAAAGATTCTAATAAAGAAAAAGAATTTCAAAAATTAACTTTAGTAGAACAAAGATTACTAAAATTCGAAGATAAAATCCAAAGATTACAATCTTTTGTTGATACTAAAACTAATCTAACTAAAGATCAACAAGGAAAACTAAATAATATTCTAGAAGAACTAAAAGAAAAAGATATAGAACTTAAAGAGAAACTAGATGAAAAAGAAAATAAAACAAAAGAGAGATTTAATTTAACTAAAGAAGAAATGCAGAAAAAGGTAGAAGAAATTAAATCACAATATAACATCACAGGACTTAAACAAGAATTATTACAACGCGATATCGAAAGATTAAAAGCAAAAGAAGAAAACTTAAGAGAAATAGCTAACAAACAACAAGAAAAAGGTAAAGATACAAGTACCTTATTAACAAGATTAGACACAGTTAATTCTAATTTACAACAAATACAATCTAGTACCTTATCTATAGAAGATAAAAAAGAATTAGTTAAAGAAACTCAACAATTATTAAACTTCAAACAAGTTTATAGAAACAATGATACAAAAGACATTGAAGAAGCAAAACAAAAAGTACAAGAAAAAATAAAAGAGAGACAAGAAATCAAAGGTACTATTAAAGAAATAAAAAATAATACTCAATCAACAGTAGGTATAGCAAATCCAGCTTCTGTTTATTGTGAACAGCATAGTGGAAAATTAGAAATAAGAACAAATCCTGATGGATCACAAACAGGTTATTGTAAGTTTAGTAATGGCTCTGAATGTGAAGAATGGACTTATTATAGAGGAGAATGTAAAGTTCAAGAAACAATAAATAAACAAGAAAACGAGAATAAAACAATCTAATTCTTTATTTTTCTTATTTTATAGTAATAACAAAATAGTAAGATTTATATATATGTAATTTATCTATTTTTATTACTATAATGGAGTAAAAATGAATTTTGTAGAAAAATGTACTATAGAATTTGATAGAAAAGAACTTTTAGACTCAATAAAAGGATTTAAACATAAAGGAATATTTTATCCTCTTAAAGAGTATCAACACTTTAATTTACAATTAAATTTACCATCTAAAATCAATGATGATCTTAATTTATTGCTAGCCACAGATCAAATAAATAAATATATAATGGCTACTATTCTTGGAGAAAATAAAAAACTAAAACCAAAACGTTTGGCAATTGATCCTAGGTTAATAGCTTTAGTAAATTCAGATGAAAGAATACAAGCAATATCAACAACTTTTTTATCAAAAGATAAAATACCAATATTATACTTCAAAACTAATGATTTGTCTCATTTTGAGAAAGAAATTAAAAAATATTTGGAAGAACATAATTTCCTTAAAAAAATTGTATAAAATGATAATACAAGAAAATTTCATAAAGAAAATAAGATCATCTTTTGATTTAAATATTTATGAAGTTAAAATATGGACTTCTCTATTATCTAGAGGTATGGCAACAGCAGGTGAATTATCAGATATTTCAAATGTTCCAAGATCAAGATCATACGATGTACTTGAATCTTTAGAGAAAAAAGGCTTTATAATAATGAAATTAGGTAAGCCAATTAAATATATAGCTGTTCATCCTGAAGAAATAATAAAACGTGTTAAAAGAAATATTCAAATAAGAACAAATAGTAAATTAGAAACCTTAGATAAAATAAAACAAGATCCTTTATTTAATGAATTACAAATGATTTTTAAACAAGGTATTAAACATGTTGATCCATTATCATTATCAGGATCTTTAAAAAATAGATTTTCAAGTTATGAACATTTAAAGAGTTTACTAGAAAAAGCACAAAAATCAGTAACAATAATGACAACATCAACAGGGTTAATAAGAAAAATCGAAAGCTTTAAATATATCCTTAAAAAAGTATCTAGCCAAGGCGTTAAAATAAGAATAGCTGCTCCAATAACAGAGCGTTTAAGAAAAGAGTTAAAAGAAATTTCTAATAACAATGTCGAAGTAAGACATATTGAAAATATTAATGCTAGATTTGTTATTATTGATAGCAAAGACATAATGTTTATGGTAGAAGATGACAAACAAATTCATGAAAACTACGATACTGCTATTTGGGTAAAAACACCATATTTTTCAACAGCTCTAGAAAACATATTTAATCAAACTTGGGTAAATTTACCTCGTGTTAAATTATAATCACCTCTTTTCCCAGAAGAAAGCCAACTCTTCACTACTCTTTGAATTGAAGAGTGCTTTCTTCCAGGGTTTAATAAAACAAAATTGGAAAAATAAATTTAAACAAAACCTTTAAAAATAAAGTCACTTTCTTTTTATTATGCTTAATAAGTTAATAGAAACATTACATCCATTAGAAAGAAAGGTCTTACCAGTTCTAAAAGAATCAATTTCTTTTCCTGAAATAGTTAAGCTAACTAATTTACAAGAAGTTGAAGTTATGCGTGCTCTACAATGGCTAGAAAACAAAAATATAATAAAAATTAATAAAAAAGTCAATAAAATTATTTCTTTAGACAATAATGGTGAATTATATATTAAAAAGGGCTTGCCAGAACGCAGATTCTTGCAAGTTCTAGAACAAGAACTAACATTAAATGAAGTAAAACAAAAAGCTAGTCTAAATGATAATGAGTTACATATTTCTTTAGGTATTTTAAAGAAAAAAGCAGCAATTACTTTTGAAAATAATAAAATAAAAATAACTCAAAATGGTAAAAATTTATTAAATAAAGAACTATTAGAAGAACAATTTATTAAAAAATTACCTTTAAATTTAAATGATCTAAAAGATGAAGATAAATATTCTTTTAATGAACTAAAATCTAGAAAGGAAATAATAAAAGTTAATGAAGAAAAAATAATAACAATTGATGTTTTACCTTTAGGCCATTCATTATTACAACAAAAAATAACATCTAACTTTATTGATTCTTTAACACCTGAAATAATAAGAAATCAAGAATGGAAAAATAAAAAATTTAGACGTTATGATATAAAAATTAATGTTCCTAAAATTTATCCAGCAAAAAGACATTTTGTTAATGAAGCTATAAGATATATAAAACAAATATGGCTTGATCTTGGTTTTCAAGAAATGCAAGGTTCTATGTTACAAACATCTTTTTGGAATTTTGATGCTTTATTTACAGCTCAAGATCATCCTGTTCGTGATTTACAAGATACATTTTTTATAAAAGAGCCTTCTAAAGGCAAGCTTCCTTCTAAAGAATTGGTTAACAAAGTTAAATTAGCTCATGAAAATGGTTACAAGACTGGATCTAGAGGTTGGCAATATTTTTGGAATCTTGAAGAAGCTAAGAAAAATTGTTTAAGAACACACACAACAGTTCTTAGTGCTAGAACAATATCACAATTAAAAAAATCAGATTTACCTTCTAAGTATTTTTCAGTTGGTAAATGTTTTAGAAATGAAACCCTTGATTGGGCTCATTTACATGAATTAATACAAGTAGAAGGTATTGTTTTAGATGAAAATATCAATTTAAGACATCTAATAGGTTATTTAAAAGAATTCTTTAAAAAAATGGGTTTCTCTAAAGTACGAGCAAGACCAGCATACTTTCCATATACTGAACCTTCATGTGAGATAGATGTTTTTCATCCAATAAAGAAAAAATGGATAGAATTAGGTGGTTCTGGTATTTTTAGACCTGAAATGGTAGTTCCTTTACTAGGTTATGATGTTCCTGTTTTAGCTTGGGGCCTTGGTCTTGAAAGAACAATATCAGAATATTACAATATAAATGATATTCGTGATTTATACAAAAATGATTTACAACAATTAAAACAAATAAAATTATGGTTAAAATAAAATGCCAACAATAACTATTAACAAGAATACATTTGAAAGATTAGTAGGTAAAAAATTACCTTTAGATAAATTAAAAGATAGAATTTCTTATCTTGGAACAGACTTAGAAAGTCTAGAAAATAATGAAATAACAGTTGAAATATTTCCTGATAGACCTGATATGTTATCTGTTCAAGGTTTTGCACGTGCTTTTAGTTCATTTATTGGCCACAAAACAGGTTTAAGAAAATATAATGTTCTTAAATCTAATGAAAAAGTTATAATTGATGACTCATTAAAAAATATACGTCCTTACACAGCCTGTGCAATTGTTAAAAATTTACATTTTGATGATGATAAAATAAAAGAAGTTATTCAAATTCAAGAAAAATTACATGTTACTTATGGTCGTAATAGAAGAAAACTAGCAATTGGTATTTATCCATATGAAAAAATAAAACCACCAATAAGATTTTTAGCATTACCACCAGAAAAAATAATATTCCAACCATTAGAATATCCAACTAAATTGAATGGTAAACAGATACTACAAAAACACCCAACTGGTCGTGAATATGCTTATTTATTAGATAATTTCTCAAAATACCCTGTTTTTATTGATTCAAATAATGAAATTCTATCAATGCCACCTATTATTAACTCAGAAAAAACAGGTAAAATAACATCTAAAACTAGAAATGTTTTTATAGAGTGTTCTGGTTTTGATTTTAATATTCTTAAAAAATGTCTTAATATTATTGTAACAGCATTAGCTGATATGAATGGAATTATTTATTCAATGGAATTATATTATGGAAATAAAAAAATACTAACACCAGACCTAAAACCAGAAATAATGAAATTAGATATTAATTACGTTAATAAAATTCTAGGTTTAAATTTAAAGGAAAATGATGTTAAAAAATATCTAGAAAGAATGGGTTATTCTTATGCTAATAAAAAAGTTTTAATTCCAGCTTACAGGGCTGATATTTTACATCAAATTGATTTAGTAGAAGATATAGCAATTGCTTATGGTTTTGAAAACTTTAAAGAAGAAATCCCTAATATTTCAACAATAGCACAAGAAAATGATTTTGAAAAATTCAAAAATAAAATCGCTAATTTTTTAATAGGTTTTAATTTATTTGAAGTTAATACATTTAACTTAACTAATAAAGAAGATCAAACAACTAATTGTAATCTAAATATAGATGTAATAGAAATAGAAAACCCAAAAACATCTGAATATAATACACTAAGATATTGGATTATTCCATCTTTATTACATGTTTTAAGAAATAATAAACACAATGAATATCCTCAAAAAATATTCGAAATAGGTGATACTTTTAAAAAAAATCCACAAAGAGAAACAAATGTTGAAGAAAATTCAAGATTAGCAGTATTATTATGCCATAAAAAATCAGATTACACAGAAATAAAACAAATATTAGATTCATTATTAACTTCTTTACAATTAAAATGCACAATAGAAGAAACAGAACATTCATCTTTTATTCCTGGTCGTGTTGCTAGGATTTCAGTTAATAATAAAAAAATAGCTTATATTGGTGAGATTCATCCATCAGTTTTATTAAATTTCACAATAGAAATGCCTGTCTCAGCTTTTGAATTAAATTTAACAGAATTATATAAGATAATAAAAAATTAGTAAAATATTTAAAGTTTATTATTTTTTAATACTATATGAAAAAAAGGTACTCATCTTTTGTTTAATTTAAAAAATTTCTTATCAAAGTCTACAATTTTTTTATTTTTTATTTTAATACCTTCTTTTTGTAGCATTTTCATTTTTTTATTTATCCCTTGTGCAAAACCACCAATGAAACCATTTAAGTTAACAACACGATGACAAGGAACAATTGGAGCATAAGGATTTTTATTTAAAGCATTACCAACAGCTCTATAAGCTTTACAATTTAATGCTCTAGCAATTTCTTGATAAGTTGAAACACGGCCTTTAGGTATTTTCTTTGTAAATCTATAAACCTTTTTGCTAAATTTCATCTTTTTCCGATGGTATTCTAAATTTTTAAACTTTGTGAAAAAGAATAAATTTTTATACTTATCTTTAATAGCATTTCTTCTAGCATGCAATTAAAAGAATTACTTAATAAAATAAAAGAATATAATCCAAATGTTGATGTTAATTTAATTAGCAAAGCCTATAATTATGCGAGTGAATTTCATAAAGACTCAAAAAGATTATCTGGAGAACAATTTATACAACATCCATTAAATACAGCCTATATCCTAGCACAATTAAAATTAGATATTCCTTCTATAGCAGCTGCTTTACTTCATGATATTGTAGAGGATTCTAATATTAGCATAGAAAAAATAAAACAAAATTTTGGAGAAGAAATAACTAATTTAGTAGATGGTGTTACTAAAATTACTAAATTAAAATACCAAGATCAAGAACAAAAAAATTATGAAAATATTCGTAAAATGTTACTTGCATCTACAAAAGATATTCGTGTCATAATAATAAAATTAGCAGATAAATTGCATAATATGCGTACTATTCAATATTTACCAGAAGAAAAAAGAAGAAAAATATGTCAAGAGACTTTAGACATATATGCACCATTAGCTTATAGATTAGGAATTTCTAGTATAAAATGGGAGCTTGAAGATTTGGCTTTTAAACACTTACAACCAGAAATTTATGAAAAAATAAAAGAAAAATTTGGTAAAAGAAGAATTTATCGTGAAATAGAAATTCATCGCTTAAAAACAATAATTGAAAAAGAATTAAAAAAATATAATATAAATGTTAAAATCATTGGTAGACCAAAACATTTCTATAGTATTTATAAAAAAATGATTACTAAACATAGAACTTTTGATGAAATTTATGATCTAATAGCATTAAGAATTATAACAGATACAATAAAAAATTGTTATGAAATTTTAGGAATTATACATTCAACATGGACTCCAATTCCAGGTCAATTTAATGATTATATAGCAATGCCAAAGTCTAATTTATACCAGTCTTTACATACAGCAGTTATGGCTTTTAATCAACCAGTAGAATTTCAGATAAGAACACAAGAAATGGATAATGTAGCAGAAGATGGTATAGCTGCTCATTGGAAATACAAAGGAGTTTATGGAGATAAAAACTTTGATAAAAAATTAAGTTGGCTAAAACAATTGCTTCAATCACAACAAGAATCAAATAATGTAAAGGATTTTATGAATATATTAAAAGTTGAATTATTTGAAGATGAAATTTATGTTTTTACTCCAAAAGGAGATATTATTAATTTACCTAAAGATTCATGCCCTATTGATTTTGCATATGCTGTTCATTCAAATATAGGTGATAAATGTACAGGAGCTATTGTTAATGGCAGAATTGTTCCATTAAGATATGAGTTAAAAAATGGTGATATAATAAAAATATTAACATCTAAAAATTCTTATCCAAGAAGAGACTGGTTAAAAATAGCTAAAACAACTTTGGCTAAAACTAGAATAAGAAAGTCTCTTAGATTACAGAAAAAAATACCATCAAATATAATTAAAAAAATTCATCAAGAAGAAATAGCACTAAAAGAAAATTATGTAACAATTAAAAAACAGACTAATGCTAAAATAAAATTAGCTAAATGCTGTAAACCTATTCCTGGAGATAAAATATTTGCTTCTTTAACAAAATCAAATATTTACTCTATACATAAAATAGATTGTCCTTATGAAATTAAAAAAACAAAAATAAAAGTAGAATGGAATGAAAATATTAATACTAATATAAATATTAAAATAATAGCTTATGATAGAGTTGGTTTATTTGCTGATATATTTAATACAATTTCAGCAACAGGAACAAACCTAAAAAATGCAAAAGCTAAATCTATAGGTAATGATATGGCAGAATGTTCATTCATTTTTGTATCAGAAAATACAGACCATATCAAAGACATTATATCAAGAATCAAAAAAATTCAAAGTGTGAAAAATATTTATTTAGATTAGTAATCTTTAAAAATATACTATTTCTCTATTTTATATGCATACAATAATATTAGCTGCTGGTTATGGTACTAGACTATATCCATTAACAAAAGAGACACCAAAACCATTATTACCAGTAGCAAATAAACCAATAATAGGACATATAATAGAAAAAATAAAACAAGCTAATCTAGATAATATATCAATAGTAACTAACAATAAACATTATCCTCATTATTTAAAATGGATACAAAATTCAAATCTTAAAAATATAAATTTAATAAATGATACTACTAATTCACATGAACAAAGATTAGGTGCTTTAAAAGACCTAAACTTAGTCATTAAAAAACAACATATAAATGAAGATATATTAATTATTGCTGGAGATAATTTATTTGCATTTGACTTACAAAATTTTATTAATTTCTATAAAGAAAATGGGACTTGCATAGCAGTTTATGATATTAAATCTAAACAACTAGCTAAAAAATTTGGTGTAGTTGAAGTAAAAGATAATAAATTGATCTCATTTGAAGAAAAACCACAAGATCCTAAGACAACTTTAATTAGTACAGCATGTTATATTATATCAAAAGATCATTTATTCTTATTAAACAACTATCTCTCTCAAAAAAATAATCCAGAAGGTCCTGGTTTTTTTATAGCATATTTAATGAATTATGATAATATATCTGCTTATATATTTGAAGAACCCTGGTATGATATAGGTTCTATTGAATCTTATAGAGAAGCTAATCAAAAATGGAATATGATTTCGAATTAAAAAAAATAGAAAAAGAAATTCAAAAAACTAAAGCTAAAAATGTTTTATTACAATTACCAGATGGTCTAAAGCCCCATGCTATAGAAATAGTTGATTACTTAGAAAAAAATACAAAAGCCAATATAATAATATGGTTAGATAGTTGTTTTGGTGCATGTGATTTACCTTTAGGATTAAAAAATATTGATTTACTGGTTCATTTTGGTCATTCAAAATGGAAAAATTAATTTATATTGGAATAATATTACTATTTATATCAATAATTTTAATATTTATAGGTTCAATAACAACAACACAAAAATCAAATATAAAAGTAGCAGCTGGTGGTTTTATCGGACCAATACCATTTGGTTTTTTTACAGATAAAAAAATGTTTTATCTTTTTATAGTTTTATTTATTATATTAATGATATTGTTTATTGTCCTTAAAAAATCCTTATTTTCTTGATATTTTAACAGACTTTGGTGTTGCTATAAATATTCTACTTGAAATCCCTACAACATCTCCATCTATAGAACTACAAGTTTTCTTTAAATTCTCCATCATCCTTTTAAAAGTTTCATTATCTTTAACTTGATCTCTATTTATTATTGCTATTGTATCACCATTTATTAAAGATTGATTAATTTCTTTAATATCATTTTCATCTTTTAAAGAAAAAACTTTAACCTGCATTGCTCTTTCTTCATTACTTATTACATTTTCTGTTTCTATACCACCATACAACTGTTTATCATTATTTTTATTAAACCAACCAAAAATTCCCATTTTAACCTCTCTTTTTCTTTTCTATTATATTCTTTCGAAATTCTATTCTTTTCTTTATATCAGGACCTATATCAATATTTTGTTTTTCTATAAATTCAATATTTTTCATAAATTTTTCTTCTAATTCTTTCATTTCATAAAATAAACTTAAATAATTACTAGTGTCTTTCATTTTTTTTTCTAGAGATTCTATATCTCTCATCAAAATATCTATATTATGTTCTGGTATATTATGTGGCCTTTCTCTAAATACCATAGTCTGAGGTCTATCAATAATAATATCTTGTTTTTTGCCACTAGAAAAAGATTCTAATTTAGCTCTTGGTTTTGATTCTTGTTCTTTTAATCTTTTTAAAATTTCAGATGTTGGTTCTCTACCCTCAACAGCTTTATGTATATATCTTTTTACCATTATTTTCCTCTTTAATAAATTTTAATATTAAATTATATATAAACTTTATTATTTTGTATATAATAGTTCAATAGATTTAAATATAAGTTCTAATACTTTCAATGGAATATTTTTAACAAAAGAGGGAGGTTAAAATGCCAAAAAAGAAAAAAAGAGAATATGAAGAAGAAGAGAAAAAAGAAGAAACTGAAGACTTTGATGAAGATATAGAAGACGAAAAAGAAGATAATGAAGAATCAGACTTTGAATAAAAATTATTTTTTATTTTTATAAATATTCACCTTTAAATTCAGCTTCTGGAAAATTATCTTTTATAAATTGAACCATTATTTGATTATTAGCTCTTTCATAAACACCTAATGCATCTTTTAATAACCCTGCTTTTAAAAATAAATCCCCAACTTTATTTAACTTTTCTATATCATTAGCTAATTCATATGCTCTTGCAGCTAATGCTAGTTGATTATCTTTTATACATTTATCTGCTATCTTAATTAACCTATATTTCTTTTGAACTTCATTTTTTAATTTACCATAAACATCTATAGCAAAATCAATTCTTTCTTTTTCTAAACAATAATCTCCTAATCTTGTTAACCTTTCTTCATCCTCTAGAACTTGATAAGCCTTAAATGCTTCAGCCACACAACCTTCTTTTAAACAAAAGTCTCCTATGCTAGCTAATTTATCATAACTTTGAGCTAAATTATAAGCATCTACAGAATTAGAATATAAACTAACTTCTTTAAATGCATCTCCTACTTTAATTAGACCTTGTTTATTACTAGTAAACATAAATGCTTTCATAGCATTTATATTATCACCTTTTCTTAAATATTCTTCACCAGCAGCATTTAATAAATCAATTTTACTTTTCTCATCAAACATAGATAAATCAACTTTATCTAAGCCTTTCCTTAATAAAGCTGGTACTATCTTTCTAAAAGAGTTTTCATCATCAGAATTTCCACTCTTTTTGTAATCATCCATTTTTTACACCTAGTCTATAAGGAAAATAGTCCTATATATAAAGATTTTGATAATAAACTATATATTATCTATTTATTTCAGCTATTACAACTCCTCCTATAATATAAACTATAAAATTCTCTAATACCCAAATATATAATAATATAGTTGGTAAATTAATTAATAAATACAAACTTAAAAATCCAGGTATTCCAGCTATTAAAAATAAAAATAATCCATAAAATAAACCTTTTTTAAAATAACTTCTTCCAGGAATACTAGCTCTTATTATAATATAAACTATTGTATATAACATAGCACCTATTAAACTAAATAGTATAGATGTTATATAAAAATTAATTCCAGGTGCTCCATCTTCTGGCATCATTAAAGAACTCCATACACCACTATAATCAGGATTTGTATAATAATCCATTGTAAAATAAGCACTTGCACTATGAATTATTTGTGCTAGAATAGCAAAAATTATAACTGTTATTACAACTTTAATAAATTTTTTAATATAACTTTTCATTATCTCTTTTAAATTCAAAATTCTAATTTTTATAAGCTTTATGTTTCTACAAAATACCAATTAATTTATATACTTATTAATACTTTGTTAAGAAATAAAATAATTATTTTCTTTTCTTTTTTAATTTCTTTAATTTAGCAAGTTTAATTAATTTTTTAACTTTAGAAATCTTACTTTTATTACTATGTTTTCTTCCTTTGTATTTAATTTTTCTATGTTTCCTAATAATTTTTTTCTTTTTCTTCATTTCACATTTTATTTGATATTTAAATCTGGACTCGGTGAAAAAGTTCCTTAAACAACCATCGATCCAATCTTAACCTATCGACTTGTTTTAAAGGTTATCTTCTTCGTTCCATATACTAAGCTTAACAAGTGCAGATTTCGTATGGTGAGTTATAGTCCAGTCACCATATTAATAGCTGAACACCTGACATAGGCTACTATGGTAACATCCTTTTCAAGACAACCGAAATGTCCCTTAACTAATAAACAAAGATATCATTTAATTATTTAAGCTTAGTTAACTACTTTATAATGTATAATTTATCCAAATGAATTAACAACTTTTATATATCCTAAATTATTTTATTTTAAAATGAAAAAAATAATAATATTCCTAATTTTTATTTTAATCACTATAACTTTTGTTCTAGCTCAAGAAATTGAAATAAAGGGTTTTGTTAATGATTATTCTAACATTTTAAATGATCAAGAAAAACAACAAATAACACAAATAGCTCAATCTATTTATGATTCTGGCACAGCAGAATATGCAGTAGTTATAGTTAACTCAACACAAGGTCAAGATATTGAATCATATGCAATTAATTTAGCTCAAGGTAAAATTGGTTCTAAAGAAAAAGATAATGGTTTATTATTGCTAGTTGCTATACAAGACAGAGAATATAAATTTGAAGTTGGTTCAGGTCTTGAAGGAATATTAAATGATGCAAAGGTTGGCAGAATTGGTCGTGATTATTTAGTTTCTAATTTTCAAAAAGGTCAATATGGACAAGGAATTATTGAAGCATCTGTAGCAATACAAAATGCATTAAATCAAACAACTAATCAAGAAATAACAACAAATCAATTTAAACAATTTGTATATCCACTTATAGTTATTATTATTTTTATAATAATATTTTTATCATTTTTTGTTGGTAGTATAATTAAATATTCAAAAAGAAAAAACAAACATTTTAAAACAGCAAGAAATGCTTTAATTTTCTTTGGAGCTACTAGAGGATTCAAAGGTAAAGGAGGTTTTGGTGGTTCAGGTGGATTTGGGGGTTTTGGAGGCGGTGGATTTTCTGGAGGGGGAAGTTCTGGCCGTTGGTAGGTGATTAACATGAAAGAAAAATTATTAAAATGTCCAAGATGTAATATTTACATGAAAAAATTAAAAAAGAAAGATGTTATAATTGATGTTTGTACCAAATGTGGTGGTATGTGGGTTGATGCTGGTGAATATGAAAAATTATTACAAATGGAAAAAGGAGGTTAAGTATGGCAAAGGAAAAACCTAAAGCAAAAAATACAACAAAAATTATATTGATTGTTATAGCTGCAATAATTGTATTAGCAATTTTTTGGGTAATAGGTGCATATAATAGTTTAGTTCGTTCACAAGAGAATTTAAATGAAAAATGGGCTAATGTTCAAGCAGATTATCAAAGAAGATTTGACTTAATCCCAAATTTAGTTGCAACAGTAAAAGCATATAGTGATTATGAAGGACAGCTATTAACAGCTATTACAGCTACAAGATCTGCATGGACTCAAACTAGTACTGCACAACAACGAATGCAAGTAGCTAATCAACTTGATTCAGTATTATCCAGATTATTAGTAGTTCTTGAAAACTATCCTAATTTAAAAGCTAATGAAAACTATCTTTCATTACAAGATGAATTAGCAGGAACTGAAAATAGAATTAAGTATTCTAGAACAGAATTCAACAATGCAGTAAAAGCTTACAACATTAAGCTAAGAACATTCCCAACAAATACTATTGCTGGAATGTTTGGGTTTACTCAAAGAGATATGTTTGAATCTACAACAGGAGCAGAACAAGCACCTAATGTAAGTGAATTAATAAAATAATTTTTTTATTTCTTTTTTAATTCAACAATAGTTATCTCATTATTACAACCAAATCTCATTGGAGGACCCCAAGTACCTGTTCCTTGAGAAACATAAACATAAGAATCTTTATAATTATGTAAACCTCTAACATAAGCATTAGCCATTCTAGAGAATATAGTAAAAGGATATATTTGTCCATCATGTGTATGTCCAGATAATTGCAAATTAATACTATAATTATCTAAAGGTTCTACTTTTGTTGGTAGATGGTATAACAATATAGTAGGTTTATTTTTAGCAATTTTTAGATCAGGTAATATTTTATACAAATAATTACTTTCAGTTGAATAATCAATACCAATTATTTGTAAACCTTTAGCATAAACAACTTCATTTCTCAAAACTCTAGCTTTTGTACTTTTTAAAATTTCAAAAACTCTACTTAAGTTTTCATAAATTTCATGATTTCCAGTGATAAAGAAAACAGGTGCATTAATTTTATTTATTTCATCAAACATATTATTACTTAATGGAGCACTTCCATCAACTAAATCACCAGTGATAAACACCAAATCTGGATTTATTTTATTGGTTGTATCAACAATATTTTTTAAAAAATTATTTGTTCTTATAGTTCCCATATGTATATCTGATAACTGAACAATTTTCAGATCTTTATCTAAATTTTTAACTGGTATTTCTATAGTTTTAATAGTAATAAAAGAAGCATTAATTAACGAATAGATGCTTAACAAAGCCACAAAAGTAATAATTACTATTCCAGCAGTAAATTTATCAATTTTAAATAACAAATTAATTACTTCAAATATTATTAAAGAACAAGCTAAAAAGAATATAACCCCCAACCAAGTAGCTGATAATACATAATACATTCTTGTAAAAATATTAAAAAATCTTGTTTCTATAAGCATTGATATAATAAAAGATAAAGCTAAAAAGGTCATAATTAAATAAAAGTAAACATTTTTCTTTATTCCTAGTAAATTGCTCATCCTAAAGAAAACATAAAAGTTTATTCCACCATATAAAATTAAAAATGCAGTACCTATTAATATAAACATAATTATCCTATTCATTCTTAAACAGATAAGTAGCTTAATTTAAATGTTTTATTAAAAAATAAGATATATAACGCCGAGATTGGGATTTGACCAAAAAAGTACATTATTCGTTTATATCATTTTAAATTAACAATCCACTATACTAAATCAATAGTTTGAAGAATTTGGATTGTCAACTTCATTCTTATACTGTTGAATAATATCTTTTGTTGAAGTGCCAGAAGTTAATATTATGCTACCAGGTAAAATATGAGCGTAAGCATATTCATAAGGGATACTATCTTTTGGAAATCTAACATATTGATCCCCATCATCCATTGTTTGTATCTTTATTGGTTTAGGTAACTCAGGCAAAAATCCATTTACTTTTATCCAGTCTTTTAATATTTCATTATTCTTTTTACGAGCATCCTTTAAATCTCTAATTTCTTGCCTATATAGAGAAGAATACTTGGATTTAGGTATACTAATAGACTTGATTATACCTTGATTTAAAAATTCTTTTAATTTATTTCTGATTTTGTCTTGGTTTAAGTCTATTAATGCTTTCATTTTTAAAATATTTTCAGTATTTATTTCTGTAGAAAAATATTCTATTTTACCTTCTTTATTTATCACATGGATAAGTATTGGTTTATTATATTGTTGATTCATATATTTTTCCTCCTTTTTGATGTTCCTTTAGTTTATTTATAAGCTTTACTCATTTGATTTTAAAAGGTATCTTTCAATAAGTAAATTATATAAGTAATTTTTGAAGATAGTTTAGTTAACCAAATGAATATAAAAATCGGTGGTCGACTTTTCAACATCCTCGACCACTAATTTAAATTAAAAAAAGAGAATAAAATGCAAAAAGTTATAAAGGAGATTTGGAAGATTCCGCCAGTAATTGTTTTATTAGGCCAAAGGTGGCAAATTAAAACAGTAACCGGTTTTAAACATAATGAATTATGTATAGGTTCAACAAACTTGCAAGATCGAATTATATCACTCAAAATGGGGCATAAAGAAATGCAAATGATCTTGATGCACGAATTATCACATTGCTTCGTGAATATCACGCGTATTGGAACTGAAAGAAATTGCGACGAGGAAATCTATGCTTCCCTTTCATCTTTATTCTGGACACAGGTTTTCAATCAATTAGAATTAATTAAGAAAATAAAAATAAAAAATAAAATCAAGGAGGATAAAATAAAAAAATGAAATTATTGAGTCAAGCAGAAGTTATTAATGAAGGCTTCACTAAAAATGGGAATCACTTCATTAAGGGTAGTCAACGATATTTGCGATGCCCAAATTGTTTTAAATTCAATCTTGTAAAGAAATTCCCCAACATGAATAATATCTTAGAGTATAATTGTGTTTGGTGTAATGCTGGAAATAAAATTAAATTAAAATCAGGAGGTATAGAAAAATGATAAGTGGCATAATTCGTCAACAAACCCCAGATGAAGAAAAAGATTTTGAATCAATTTGGGATAGAAAGAAAGATCCTGTTGCTGAAACTGTATGTCGGATGATGGAGAAATTCAATATAAAAAATAGAAAAGAACTAACAGTTTCTGACGATCCTACTAAAGTAAAGATAAGCTGCTGGAAGTGCTGGAATGAGGAATTTCGTGAAGGAGAAAATAGCGATGATTTTTCTGTCGAATTTGAAAATTACAAAAACAGACTTGGATTAATCAAGATTAAAAAAGTCATTTCATCTAGGGATTCAAGCATTGAACATAGACATCGTTTTGAATATGCTTTTGCATATAGATGTCCATACTGTAATATTCGAACAACTATCATGATACCAACTGAAAGGTTTAATGAAAAAGCAACTGAAAAAATAATGCAAAATATTGAAATTCAAGATTTGGAGGAGTAATTATATGGAAAAACTAGAAAGATTGAAAATGCAAATTTCAGACTTAGAGCATGATAAAAGAATGGTAGAGAAAGAACTACAAATTAAAAGGGCTGAATTAATGTTGCTGAAAAGGGAAAATGACGAAAAAAATTAGTAATAATTTTAATGATTTAAGTGATCAACAGCAAAAGCAAAAAATCTATGATTTGACTAAAAGAATTATAGGAGAAAAATAATGGAAAATTTATTTAACTATATAATAGTAAGAGAGAGAATAGAAAATATTAATTTAAAGAGGTAAAAAAAATGATATTGGATGGTAAGGAAGGGTGGCAGCGTTTTCTAAATACTAGAGTCAGTATTTTTTATGATGATAATAGCCCTCAAGGTGTTAGTAGAAAAGATGGACTTCTGATTTCTAATGATGTAGATAGTATTGTTTTACTCTCATATAATTTGCAAATTTTGATACCTAAATCAAAAATTATAAGATTAGAGGTACAGAAATGAGTGAAGAAAAGATAATTCAGATCATGCAACAAAGCAAACAGATGAATTTAATTTATGAAGATGAGGATAAAACACAGTATAAGATACCTGTAATTTGTCTAGCATTATTAAACAATGGAGAGATCATTCCTATAACATACATCAATGGTGATAAGTGTTTTAGTTGGGATAATCCATTTGAAGATTCAAATTTCATAGATATGGAGATAATATGAAAATGAATAATTTTACTTCTGGTACTGTTTTAGTTTTAGAGAATCAACATCAGAATTATTTGAATGATAATTGTATTGGGCTTAGATATACTCATGGATCATATGATCCTAATATTAAGAAAGCCGTGTTTTCTACAACATGGAAGGAAACTAGCTATACAAGTGATGATTATACTGAGGATATTAATTCAATTCAGATTGCTCCAAATCAAGTTATACTAGAATATGATGTGGATAACAATAAGGAACTAGCTGATAAATTTATAATTGATACCTGTAAAAAGCTAGAGCAGGATAATATAGGATATGAACTTTATGATCATCAGGGCAGAAGTATGCACATTCATTTACAAGCAGATGCAACATTGACAAGAGAACAGAAGCAGGATATAACTAAAAAATATTCAGTTGATGATTCAATAGATTTACATAATTGTGATGATGTTAGACTTATAGCTTGTCCTTTTGCTCAGCATTACAAGACTAAAAAAGTAAAACAATTTATCAAAAGATTTCATGGGAATTTGATTAAGGTTGCAGATTTGCCTAATGCTATTATTAATAATAATAAAGAAACTAATGGTCCATTAGATTCAAAGGTTAAACTGGTGGTTGAGTTGATTAGTCCACATTGGAAGCTAGGAAACAGGGAGGATTTGGCTCTACATTTATCATCATATCTTAGAAAGAATAAGATGGGATTGCAGAACATTAAAAAGATAATAACCTTAATATGCAAAGCAAATAATGATCCTGAGATTAGAATGAGGGTTGGAGCAGTAAATTCTAGTTTTGAGAAGGATGAGGATAAGACAGCTGGTTACAGCAGGTTAAAGGAACTATTGCCTCAGGATGTTTTAGATAAACTTTCTAAAGAATTTAAAAATGAATTTCCAAGTATTTTTGAAGAAGAAGATAATATAACAGAAACAGTTTTTAGTTTATTATTGAATGATAAAAGAAATGAGGCAATTGAATTGGTAGTAAATGAACTTTATCAAAAACATAAATTTTATTCAATAAGAGATGATAAAACTGAAGAAATCTGGATGTATAATAATGGTATTTATGTTCCTTTTGGAAAATCTTATATTGCTGAATTTGTAAGAAATATTTTAAAAGAAAGATATACAAGTCAATTTAGTAACCAGGTAATTGACAGGATAAGGGTAGATAATTTTATAGAAAAGGAAATATTTTTTGAAAATAACTATCCAAATGAAATGGCCTTAGAAAATGGAGTATTGAATGTATATACAAGAAAATTAACAGATCATGATCCAAACAAGATATTCTTGAGTAAATTATTAATAAATTATGATCCAAATGCTACTTGTCCAAAAATAGAGAAGTTCTTTTGTGATGTATTGAATGAAAGTGATAGAACCTTAATGTATGAATTTATAGGAGATTGTCTACAAAAAACATATAAGTATAAGAAGATAATAGTCCAAGAAGGAGATCAAGACACTGCCAAAACAACAACACAGGGTTTATTATCAAGATTTTTTGGAAATAAAAATATTTCAAGTCTTTCCTTAAACAGACTTATTTCTGATAATTTTAGTTTGGGAGAATTACATAATAAATTCTTAAACACAAGTGGAGAAATTACAATAGCTTTTATCTCAAATATATCCTTATTAAAATGTTTGACGGGTGAAGATTGGTTAAATATAAGGAGAAAATTCTTGACAGATTTAAAATTCCTTAATCATGCAAAACTAATATTTGCTTGTAATGAACTACCAAGACTTGAAACAGATCTGGCCATGTGGAATAGGTTTATTTTATTTAGGTATGGGACTACATTTATAGATGAAAATGAATGGAATAATTTACCAGAAGTAGAAAGAGCAAATAAGAAAATAAAAAATATTAATATCTTAGATGAGATATGCATTGAAGAAGAATTTAGTGGATTATTAAACAAAGCATTGGATGGATTAGACAGAATTAGGAAAGATGGATATTCAACAAATAAGACAGGCGAAGATAACAGAATATATTGGATCAGGAAATCTGACAGTTTTAGGGCTTTCTGTCTGGATAATATAGAATCATCTGAAACAGAAATGATAAGTCGTGCAGAATTGAAGAAAGTATATTATAAATATTGTGTGGATCACAGATTGAAAAAATTAACAGATAAGTCAATAAAAGATACTCTTTACAATGAATTTTCTATAATTGCACGCAATATTACTAATCCAGAAAATGAGAAGCAAGAGTTTTGCTATGAAGGGATTAGATTAAAGGAGGAAAGACAAAGAAAGTTAATTTAGACTTGGTTTGATTATTTTATAGCAACTAATAACATTAATAATATGTTTTCACTCTATATATAAAAATTATATTTTAACCTCATGATTGAAAAAGGGTATTTAATGTTATTAATTTTAATAATTTAACCCCCATTTACATATCACATACATACTATATTACATATCACACATAGCTTGAAAATGGGTTTTCAATCCTTTTTCAAGGTTTTCCATACATAATGTATATATTTTAAATAAAAAAGATGGTATTCAAAAAAAGCAAGTGGTCAGAAAGCAATATTAAATTGCTAAAAGAATATTTAGATCTAAATAAAACTGTAGAATTTTTAGCTACAAGATTTGAAACTACTCCAAATAATATAAGAACAGTTATGTACAGAAATAAACTTTTTGTTAAGAATAATCAATCTGGTACAACTTCTTCTTTTCAAAGAAAGCAAAAACAAGAAGATCTATCAACAAGAATAAGGATCTTGAAAGGTGAAGAAATTCGAAAAACCGATGCTATTTGTTTCTTTAATGATGATCAATTAAACTCATGGAAAGATAATAATGTTGATTGCTGTGTAAGGTTTTGTAAGGAAGTTTTGAATGTAGAATTGCAGGATTATCAAGTAGATATTATTGATAAGATGTTAAAACATAAACGTTTTGTTGGTGTAATGGGTCGACAAAGTGGTAAAGACTTCTTATTAGCGTGTTTTACAGTATGGCAGTGCATTATTAACTCTAATAGTAAGATCTTGCTTGTAAGTGCCTCTCAAAGAGCCTCAGATTTGCTCTACAATCGTATTTTAACTTTCATAGGGCTATCTAATGAGTTATTTGACAGTATTAAGCAATCAAACATGGAAAAGTGCGTTTTTAAGAACAATTCTGAGATATGGTCATTACCCGCTACTGGCCAGATCAGAGGACAAACTGAAGTTAGCCATGTAATCGTTAACGAGGCCTTTGAAGTTCCAGACGAGAGTTTTAGTGCTGTTGAGCCAATGTTGGCTGTTCGACATGGTTTTCTTTATTTGTTTTCAACGCCGAAAGGTTGCATTGGTCGTTTATGGGATGCTTTCAATAATCCATTATTCTGTAAGGTTCAATTACCTTCAACTGTAAATAAGTACATTCCTTTAGAATACTTTGATCTTCAAAAACAAACAATGGATAGTTTAGAATGTGACATGGAAATAAATGCTCAATTTCAGGAAACATTTAGTGCATTCTTTAAACTATCAACAATACAATCAATTTCACAAGAATATGATTTAAGAGATTCAGCTGAACAAGATAAGGATTATTTTCTGGGCATTGATTGGGGTAGATTCCAGGATTACTCAGTTCTAACAATTGTATCTAAAAATATTATTGCTTATCCAAGTGAGTTTGAGGTGAAAACAGAAAACATTATTGAGTTAAGTAAAGTTCCATTTCCACAACAAATAGCATTAATTAAAAAATTGCATGAAAGATATAAGTTTATAAAAATAACACCTGAGAATGCTGGTCTTTCAATACCAGCAGTAGATTATTTAATTGAAGCTCATCTGCCAATAGAAAGTTTTACACCAACACTTGAAAACAAAGAAGAAGGTTATAATAATCTAAGAAAACTTATGGAAGACAAGAAAGTAATAATTCCAAAATCACATACTAAATTGCAGTATGAATTAAGAACATTTCAGTACGAACTTACTGAAACTGGTAGAATGAAACTGCATCATTTATCCAATAGTTCAGATGATTTTGTTGATTCATTGATGATGGCTGTTCATGGTGCTACAAAAAAAGAGTACCATCCATATATAAGTTTGTGAATACTTATATTGCTATATGATATTTAAAAAATAAAGGAGGTTAATATGATAGAACAAGAAGAAACTAAAGAAGAAAATCAATTAAAAGAAGAAGAGAAATTAAAAAAAGAATTGGAATTAAAAAAGAAAAGAAAAGTTAGGGGTTATCTTGCAGGAGATATTCTTGAAAAGAAAGGAAGAAGAAATAGTTATGGCCAACCTATAGATCAATATGGCCGTGTTGACATTCTTAAAATGCAGGACGAGAAAGAAAAAGAATCTGAAAGATCTATCTGATATTAAGAAATCTTATTAAAAATTATTTTTATTAATCCTATTAATCTTAATAAACCAGGTGTAATACTAAATAATAAAAAGCTAACTACCATTATTTTTAAATAATTATAGAATGAATAATTATCATAAATTTTTACATCTGGAGTGAAAAAAACTATTATTGTAAAACAAATAACAGAT
>Ga0315276_10000441_pt1 | contig 35936 bp, 32 predicted proteins | sample YL17G05_0_MG_FD_204542 | JGI IMG/M metagenome (GOLD analysis project Ga0315276, IMG submission 204542) | Sediment microbial communities from Yellowstone Lake, YNP, Wyoming, USA - YL17G05_0 | ecosystem: Environmental > Aquatic > Freshwater > Lake > Sediment | place: USA: Wyoming | collected...
CGGCTAGCTCCGGCGTCATCGCATACGGTTTGCCTTCCACGAGCATCCGCAACTGCTGGCTCAACGGCATCTGTCGCTCCTCCCCCTTCAGCGTCCAGGGCCCCTCGAACTCCGCCCGGCGCTTGCCGACCAGCTTGTAGTACTTCGCGTCCTTCGCCCCGTGGTTCCGATCCCGCTGGTGCTTCTGAATGAACTTGCGCCCGCGCGGGGTCTGCGCGTGCGGCTTCCGCCGCTTAAAATACGGCAGCTTGGGCCCATGGTGCAGGGCCGCGACCCCGCGCGCAATGGCGTGCGCCGTCGGGGCGTCCGAGCGCCGGGGCGGCGTCTTCTTCCGCAGCCCCCCCACGATCGCCACCACGGCGTGCCGCGTGTAGGGGTCCGCCGCGCGGGGCCGCTGGACCTTGATCGCGGCCCCCCCGTGGGGCGTCTTCCCCTCTACCAGGCCCCGCAGGCGCGCGCTGAGGGGGCCGCGCATGCTACCAGTTCGCGGGATCGGCCATCCCCGCCTGCTGCGCGAGCGTAGCCTCGGCGTCCCGCGCCTTCGCCGTGGCGACCTGCTTCGCCGTGGGCCGCGGCGCCCCATCAAGGTCGCGCTTGTAGTCGATCGCCTGCCCCGCGATCTCCGCCCCGAGCCGGTAGGCCAGCGTCGCGGGCCCCACCGAGCCCCCCTCGTGGGCCGTGGACCAGAACGGCACGCTGCTCCCCACGTCCTGATCCTTGGTGATGTTGATCTCCCCGCCGTTGTCGTGGAAGGTGTACAGCTCGTTCTTGTAGAACACCTTCGCGGGCTCCTTCTTGCCCTTCGGCGGGCGCACGAGCCGCCCCCCCATCGCCTTCGCCACGGCCTTCCAGTCGTACTCCGCCATGGGCCCATGGGCATAGGGGCGATCGGCCTTCTTCTCAGCCGCCTCGATCAAACCACGCATCGTCGCCATCTCACACCTCCGTGTCGGGGTGGGCCGCACCGTGCGCGAACCCCACCTGAAAGAGCAGCCCCTCCACCGCCTTGTTGAGCTGGATCACCGCCGCCTGCATGCGGGGGTCCGTCCCCGGCCGATCCAGGCCCGCCACGAGGTTGGCGATCTTCGCGCTCGCAGCCTGCACCAGAAGGGCCTTGTTCTCCGCGGCCTTCGCCGCATTGGCGATGTCGTACGGGCTGTGCAGGCGGCGTCTTCCACGCCGCCTGCATCCCGCTCGTGACCTGCCCCCAGTTCGCGGGCACCCCCTCGACCAACTGGGCCGCCTCGATCAAGGCCTTCATCGTCGTCATGATGCCCTCACTGCTATCTTTCTAGTGCGCTTATGTGCGCACTGGTTAGTTCCCGCTTCCTCGAAGCCGGTTTCACGCGCATCGATCTGCGCGCCAGAGCCTTCTTCTCCACAGGCGTTACTTCGGGCGTAGCCCGCCCTAGTTTTTCCAGATTGATCGCCGCATTCACATCGCGGTCGTGGACTACCCCGCAGGCCCGGCGAAAATACGCTTCCTGCGTGACCGTAGGGTCGAGGGCTATTTTATGCGAGCGGTTCATCTGCCAGTTAATCGTGCGTCCCTTGGGTGTCGTTGCGCACTCATCCACACGTTTTCCAACTCAGAGCCCTTACTCCTTGTTGCCCGCAAAGCCCTCGCGCGTCGCCATCTCGTATACCTGCGCGATCATGTCCCCGGCCTCCGCCCCAAACGCTTGGGGATCGGGCGGCCAGCTTGTCTCCAGCGTCTGCGGGATCGGCTTGATGGCGACCACCACCTGCGGGCGCCCCTGCTTCGGGTAGAACCACGCCCCCGCCTCGACCTGCGACCCCTTGGCCCCGCGCGCGCGCCCCGCCTCGATCACGATCTTCCCCGCCATTCTGTTGAACTTACCGGCGATGGTGGTGTCGACATCTACCACGCCTGCGCTCACGTCCACCCGCGCCGAAGCCGTCAGCCCTTGGCGGCGCATCTGCGCCTCCACCGCAGCCTTGAAGGCCTTTTCCTCGCCCGCCCCCCACGCCCGCTGGGCCTCCGCCGCCTCGATCAGCGCCCGCATGCTCGTCATGACCGCACCAATGCCATCGCACGCTGTGTGATGTCCTTGATGATTTGTGGGATATTCCGCAAACCCTTCCCATCTTTAGAGGCATGTGCCTCCAGAATTTTCTCGTAGGCCTCGTTGAACAACCTTAACTGTTGAACAGTCAATGGACCAATCCCTTCATCTGCTACCATCTTTTCAAGCTGCGCATACCATTTGCGCGGATATACACTGCCAGGCCCTTTATACATTTCCGGGGCCTTGTCTGCGAACGTCTCCGCCATAGATGCTAAGTTTTCAGCAACCCACATGCTGCTTGAAGCATCCTTTTTATTTGATTCTTCTAACCGCTCGATCAGCGCGCTCATCTTCGACATGGTGCCCTCGCCCTTGATGGCCTGCTTATAGGCCGCGTCCTTGGTTTTCGCCGCCGCATCCCGGCCGTGCGCCCGGATCGCCCTGCGGCCCTTGGCCGTCTGCTGCTTCGTGCCGGGCTGGTAGTAGCCCGCCTTGTTCCCGCCCGCCTTGCAGATCGCGAAGGCGCGCGCCTTGCCCTTGCCGCCCTTCGTCACGCCCGCCACGCAATGGCGCATGTAGGCATCCGCCCGCTCGACGATCATCTCCTGCATGGTAGGCATCTTAAAAGCCCATCCCGCCGCCGCCGCGGCCCGCGTCATCCTGCGAGGTGCTGTACCTGCGTCCGCCCGCTCGACGTTTCTGGCGGTTGGCCAGAGCCTGTGCCTTCTCCGCCGCCTTGGCATCCCTCATCGCCTGGAGCTTGGCGATGGCAGGCTCCGCATCATGCCTGGAAGGGAACACAACGACGTCTCCAAAGCCCGGGGCGATCACGCCCCCGAAAGCGTCTTGGATCTTGGAAGCATAATTGACGCCGTTTATCTCACAGGCAAGCTTGTAGAGCTCCCCGCTCGCTTCTTCTAACCGCCGTAACAGGCTGCGCATCATTTGTTGTCCGGCACGGAACCCGTCGCATTTAGGCAACGGAGGAAGTGCCGCTCCTTTCCTTGTTTGTCTCACACGCTCGCCAGGAGCCGCACGGGCACCGCGCTCGTCGGCGCCGTGGTCCCCGGCGTGCCGGGGCTCGTCACGCAACAGCAGCTGAGCCCCACCCCGAACGCGAGGCCCTCCGGGATCGCAAAGCTACGCTTGACCGCCGGCGGCACCATCAGCACCACGTGCGGGTCCAGGGTCCCCGGCACCGCGCTGGCCGCATTGTACAGCTTCACGTAGCAGGGGGCCCCCGCGTTCCCCGTGTTGTCCGCCTCCACGAGGTAGAGCACGCAGGGGGCCCCAAAGAGGTTGTGCTGCGCCGTGGCCCCGAGGGCCGTGTCCACCGCCAACCGGGTCGCGACCGGGTTGACCTGCGTGCTGACTGCCATCACCATGCTCGACCTCGCTTCGTGGCCTGCGTACGCGCGTACGCAGGAGCTACCCTACCGCCTTCCGGCGGTCCTGTCCGCAAACTCGCGCAGGAGGGCCCCCATCGCCCCACCCGCCGCCTCGCTGGCCGCCGCCCGCCCGAGGGCCAGCGCCTCGAAGCGCGCCCGCTGCGGCCCCGTCAGCACCACCCCCTCATAGCGCCCCAGCACATAGGCGGCGAAGGTCTCCGCGAACTCCTCCACCGCGGACTCCGCCCCGTAGGCCGTCGGCGCCGGTACGTAGGCCGCCTGCGGCCCCTCGCGCTCCTGGTCCGCCTTGCTGCGCGGGTCGAACCACGCGGCAAACCGCGCCCGCGCCCCCGCCTTCATCACCTTGAACCAGTAGCGGTGCCCCAACTCGTGCACCATCAGCTCCGCCACGTCCCGCTCCTGCCAGCTCGGTTTGGGATTGACCATCACCGCATCGCCCCCGCTGTGATAGTGCCCCGCGGACAGGAACCGCTCCCCCGACTTCGCCTTCGTAAACTCTACCGCCTGCTCCCTGGGCACCACATACACCTTGCCCATCCACAGGGCGCCGAACCCCCGCTGCTGCAAGGCCCGCTGCGCCTGCTGTAGCCCCCCCAACACCGTTTGTGCCGTCTGCGCATCGACCTGCTGATCGCCGAGGCCTCCCTCAGCCGCTCGCACCTGCCTCCGCAGGTCCCCCACCGCGCCAGGGACCACCAGCACCTTCACCGCCCCCACCTGGTACTCCAGCGGCACCGCCTGCGCCATGGCACGCTCTACATCCAAGCCCGCCTTCGTCGCGATCTGCGCAAAGGCCCGGAACGCCGCCTGCACTTCCCGGTCGATCTCCCCCACTTCCAGCCCTAGCGCCTCGACGCTGGCCTGCCAGGCATTGAGGTCGCGCCCCACGCCGTAGGTCGCCTCCGAGGCCCCACCATGCAACGCCTGCGTCCGCAAATCGGCGGCCGTCTGTGGGTAGTCCGTCTGAAACCACGTCTCTTCAGCGCGCCTTCGCGTACGCAGGCGCTCCCGCGCCGCCTCCAGGTAGGGCAGCACCTTCATGTTCGGGGCCTCGGCGAGCTTCCGCCCCGCCACCTTGGCGGGCAGCTTGAGCCCCGGCCCCCCCGACCCCAGCCGATCGATGTCGCGCACGGCGACCTTCGCGAGGTCCTGCATCGTCGAGAGGCCCGGCGCCCGCACCAGCGCCTCGATCAGCGCGACGATCCGCGCCTCGCCCTCCGCGAACCACGCGAGAACCTTGTCCCGATCCTTGACATCGCGGATCTTGGCGACCCGCGCCGCGCCCTTCACCCACTGGCCCCACCACTTGCGGACGCCCGCCAGCCACGCCTTCGAGCCCGGCGCGGGGGCCGCCTCCAGCAGGGCCAGCAGCTCACGCATCGTCATGGCGCCAGGCCCCCCGCCCAGTCCGTCGCCGCGCTCGCCGCGCTCCGCAGCCGCTGGTCCGCCGCCCGCACCGCGGGGTCCCGCATCTGGTCCCCCGGCCAGAACAGCCCCATGCGGTGCTGCTCATAGCTCGTGGCCAGCGACCACACCTTGGCATCGTGCTTCTTCTTAACCAGGAGCACCTCGCGGTCGAAGCCCTCGGCCCGCGCGTAGGCCGCCCAATAGGACCGCGCGGTCCCCGGCCGGTCGCTTCCCATGATCCAGCCCTCCCACGTGATCGCCACGGGGCGCTTGGCCCCGTTCACCACCACATGGATCGCCCCCACCCCCTCGACCAGGGCCCGCAGGCGCGCGCTGAGGTATCGCATCTTGCCTTCCTCTCATCAATCCATCGTCGAGTACTGGTGGAACGCCAGCCCCGCCTTCGTCAGGACGCTCCGGAGATGCCGGTAGTCCATCTTTTCGATCTCCCCCTGGTGCGCCTGCACCCACGCGTAGAACGCCTTGATCGCCGTCTTCTTCGCCCCGCCCACCGGGGGGATGATGTTCGTGCCGTCCATCTGCGTGTCGCTCACGCTGAACCCCGTGCTGGAGGCCTCCAGGTCAAAGGTCGGCGCCTTGATCACGATCTTCGCCCCGCTCGCCCCCGCCGCGGGCTCCACATCGATCCCCCGCAGCATGTGCTCCTGGAACCCCACGCCCCCCTTCCCCTTGGGGGCGGCCGCGTCCTTGGCAATCGCCACGGCCTTCGCATAGGTCGGCGCCTTCGCGATCGCCTTGAGGGCCGCACTCACCGCCGCCGCCGCCTTGGCGTCCTGGAACGCATAATCCAGGTCATAGAGCGCGAACTGAGGACAACTCTTCCCGCGCTTCCCCGCGTTCGCGAGGTCCGTCACGCGCAGCGAGGGCCGGAAGCGGTGTAGGCGCAACCCCTCCCGCTCCACCGTCTCCCCCACGGCCAGCCCCGCCCGCTCGTCCACGTAATAATAGTCCGCCTTGGCCTGCGGCATCGCCTTTTGTGCCGCCCCCTGGATCACCGCCGCCATGCCCTGCGCGGGGCTCGCGGGGCTCGCTGGGGGCGTTGCCACTGTCTGCCCCTGGGGATCCTTGCCCCCGGGCAGCACGCGCAGCGTGACCCCCGTCTTCGTCTGGGCCTCTAGTCGCTCCAGTAGGTGTCGCATCCTGCGCTCCTTAGCTCCACGTCGAGAACGTGCCCCTGCGGGCCACCTTGTGATCGTCCAACCAGGCCCCGAGGTCCTTGTAGGCCACGCCCTTGAGGGCCGTGGGCTGCGCCTGCAACAGCTTGAACAGCTTGGCCGCAGCACTCGCCGTCTTCTCCACGATCCCCGAGTAGTAGGGGTCGCTCTGCTGGAAGTCGCTGTCCGGCGAGTAGGCCCGGAAGCTCTTCCACGTCACCTTCAGGGAGAAATCCTTGCCGTCCACCACGATCGCCGTGTCCCCGCCCTCCGGCGCCACACGGCCCGCCGGCACCGTCTTCTCGCGCCAGCCCCCCTGCTGCTGCAGCCAGTCCGGCCGGTTGTCCCCCTGCCACTTCGCGATGACCGCGCCCCGCGCCTCGGCCATGGCCTTGCCCACCTTGTCCTTCATCGCGTCGTAGCCGTCCTTGTCCGCGAGCTTGGCCTGCGCCAGGACGTTCTGCCAGAGCAGGGCGTCCCAGGCGCGCGCCATCTGGCCCCCGCGATACCCCGTCCCCAGCTCCGCCACGCGCAGCTGGCGCTTGCCCTTCACGGGCAGCTCCTCCAACGTGTAGTCCGCCCCGTGGTAGCCGATGGTGAGCCGCGCCCCCGCCCCCGTGAACACGACGGTGTCATTATCGCGCTTCTCTAACTTCTCCAGGAGTTGCCGCATCATCCGAACACCCTAATCCCTTTCTCGATGGTCTCACGGACCTTTTTCGCCATATCTTCCATGCGCTCCGCCGGGAACAGCAGGTGCTTCTTGAGCAGCGCCGAGGCCCCGCGCCCCGGCACGCCCACGCGCGCATAGCCCTTCAGATCCGCCTGCGCCGCCACCACGCCCTTGCGCAGATCGTCCACGAGCCCCTCCACGATCTTGAGCATGGCATCCCCGTGCTCGATCATCTTGCGCGGGTCGACCTCCTCGCTCTCCATGAGCGCCCAGCCCACCGCCTCGCCCATGGCCGCGGCCCCGCCGGGGTCCATGCGCTCCTTGCGGCCCCGCACCGCGGCCGGGGCCTCCGGCGCGAAGTCCCGCGTCAGCGTCCCCGCCCGCGTCTTGGTCATAATCTTCTCGGCCGCCTGGGTCGCGACCCCCAGGGCCTCCTTGTTGCCCTGGTACTTCGGATCCGCCATGTCCGCCCGCTGGTCCGCGGGCCACCACCGGGGCGTCGCACGGTTCAGCTTGGCCATCTCCGGCACCCCGCTGATGAGCTGCCAGTCCCCCCTGGGGTTCTTCCACAGCGTCACAAACCCGAACTTGGAGTAGTGCTGGAACACCACCCACTCGTCGCCCAGCTTGGAGTACGCCACATCGTACCCCTGCCCCTTCATGAGGTCCGCCAAGAGGCCCGCCATCTCCAGCGCGCGCAGCCGGGTCGCCTTGGCGCCCTTCCCCTCGCGCGCCTCGCCCAGGGCCCCCGCCTTCTTGCGCGCGATCGTCCCGCACAAGGCCTTGGGATCCGAGACCCCGCCCTTGGCCTTCATGTACTTCACGCAGTTCCCGAACTTCTCCCCCTTGCGCCCCTTGAAGCCCCCCGTCTTCGGGTTGAGGTACTTCGCGCTCAGCTGCTGCTGCTTCGAGGCCTTCTTCTTCTTCGCCGCCGCCTCCATGAGGGCCGCGACCCAGTGCCCCACGGCCTCGCTGGCCTCCTCGGCGTCCATCTCCTCGTCGTCGTCCTCAGGCCCCTCGCAGGCCTCGCAGGCCGCCCCGTCCGTGTGGTCCCGCGCCTCGCAGGGCCGCGGCTCGCCCGTCACCGGGCACATGCCCTCATCGTCCATGGCCTCGCCCTCGTCCTCCCCATCCTCCTCGTCCTCCACCGCCTCAAACTTCTTGCGCGCCTGCCCAAAGGCCTTTCCCCACTGCTCGGTGGAGAAGTAGCGCTTGAGCAGCGTATCCGCCATGTCGCGCCCGCTGATGCTCGTCATCACAATGTACCAGTACACAGGAATGAATTCAGGCTTCTTGCGGAACATGGCCGCCACCTTAGGCGCTTTCGTTCCGACCTTCCGCAAGAACAGCTGAAATGCCTTGCGTGGTTGTGCCGCAAGGAAGTCCTGCGCGGCCACCATCGCGGCGTTCGGACTCTTTTCCCCCTCGATGCCGAGCAGGGCGGGCAGGTCCTCACGCGGGATCGCACGCATGAGATTGCGCTCCACCGAAAAAAGCTGCTTCGTGTAATCAGCCGTGCCGTCAGGGTGCCGCCACGAGGGCGGGGCCTCTTGGTCCAGCCAACGCATGGCCACCGCGCTCACCTTAAAGGCTCCCTTCCGCACCTGCGGCTCATCCCCTGTAAACGAAAGGGCCGCATCCGTCTTTTGCCCCTCTATCAACGCTCCCAACCGTTCGCTCAACCGCATCGCTCGTGCCTCTTTCCCTTGGTTATCGCGCACGCGCGTGCGCGGCTCGTGCCTCGTTCATGCCCCCGGCAGATCGAAGTCCACCGGCACGCGCGCGGCCCGCAGGCCCATCCGCAGCGCCGCGAGGTCCATCCCCGGCAGCGCCGCCGCGTGCGCATCGACCCAGCGCGCGAACATCGTCCCCACCGCATACGTGCCTGCCGCCCCCGTGCGGATCGCCACGGGGCGGCCCGCCAGCGTGCGCAAGCTCACCCGTGGCCAGCTATAGCTCACCACGAAGTCGCGCCCCCGCAGCTCCTCGCTGTCATGCTGCATGCCCGCAGGTCGCCGCAGGCGCTCCTCAAAGGGCGTCTGTAGCGTGGCCGCCCCATCGATCAGGAACTGCGCGGGCCCCTGCAACCCGCGGGTCGCAACCTCGGCCGCCGCCTGCACCCGCGCCCACACCTGCGCCCACCCCGTCATGCCGTGGATCCCCCGCAGCGCCACCCGGAAGCCCTCCACCGCTGCCCCCACCATATCCGCCAGGCGCCCCGCCGCGACCTTCTGCGCGTCGTGCGCCGCCCACTGCGCCTTCGTCAACTTGCGCCCCCGCGGGGGCCCCATCGCGGCCTCCCGTGACGCCGCCGGCACGCTCACGCGCCCCACATGCCCCAGTCCACTGAGATCCACCACCAGCACGTCCACGAGGTCGCGCGGATAGCGCGTGCCAGGCGCGCAGAACACCCGCACGTCGTCCGCTGCCCACCCCAGCTCCGCGTTCCACGCACTCTCCACGCCCGCACTGTACTGGGTCCCCCGCTCGATCATCTCTAGCAGCTGTCGCATGGCGGCCACGTTGTGTATCCTCCAACAAGCGCGCCCCCTCCCGTTTGCTCGCTACATCGACTCTACCGAAGGCCATGCCCCATGCCAAGAAACCCGCGCGCGCCCCCCGCACTTTCAGCGCTCCAACATCCAGGTGATCAGCGTAAAGGCCAGCAGCCCCGCCGCCACCACCAATAGCCCCGTCGTGGCCACCGCGCGCGCCGCCGGGCTCAGGCCCACGCCGGCCCCGCCGGGGGCTGCGAAACGGGCCCCTCGGCCGCCCCCGTCGCGCGCAGGGCCTCCGTGAGCGCCGCCACGCACAGCGCCACGTGCCGCCGCGTCGCCGCCGCGTCCCGCCCCAGCCCGCCCGCCTCCGCGAGCTTCGCCAGCAGCGCCGCCGCATTGCGCACCGCCGCCCAGTTGTCCGCCGCGTCCCCCGCGGGGCCCCCGCGCTTGCCGTCCAGCATCAGCCCCAGCGCCGCCCGCATCAACGGGTTCGCCTCGGCCTCCGCCAGCGCCTCCATCCTCTCAATGAGCTGTTGCATGGCGCCCAGCGTACCGCTGCGCACGCGCCCCCGCAAGATCCGCGTCCCGCGCCCCCCCGCCCCACGTCCTGTTTGCTTACAAAAGCGTCCCAAAAAGTTGAGCCGTTCCCGCTTGGAACGAGAACGGCTCGAGAAACAAAACAAACGAGACTTGATCCTAAGGCGTCCCACACGCAGAGGCAATCGCTTCCGGGAGCATTCTTCCCCGCACGACTTCGCCATCGGTGGTTTTCGGGCCTTGGAGGCCGGCCATGAGCAAGCCCAACACACGTCTGCCGACTGTCCCGCCGCATCCCCCTCATCCTCCGTTGCCTCCGGAGATCCCAAAGGGCATCGCGCTAGTGGTCGACGGGTAGCCCCAAAAAATTGAGCCGTTCCCGCTACCAACGAGAACGGCTCGAGTCGGTCTTGCACCAGAACAACGTACATCTTTTCTATAACACGCTATGTCCCCACGCAAGCTCAATTTCCCGCCGCCCCACGTCAAGTCTGCCTGTAAAGCGCCCCCAAAAAGAAGAGCCGCCGTGGTTGCACCCACGAGCGGCTCGAGTCGGTCCAGGACAAACACAACGTACAGCCTTCCCCTACACCTACGCCGCCCTCGCCGCAACGGCTAATCGCCGCCAGCTGCGCAAAAAGTCCCTAGCCCCCCGCTAGCGGGGGCACGAGCCCCGCGGCCTCCGCCCGCTCCTGCAGGGCCCGCAGCGCAAAGGCAAACAGCTCCGCGGGGGCATGCCCATAGGCCCGCCCCAGGGCCCGCGCGCGCTCCCAGGTGTCCCGCGTCACGAGCACCATCACCACGTCGTCGTGCGGGAGATCCGCGTCCGGCCGCGGGTCGAGCTTCCCGTCCTCGGCCCCCGCGATCGCCCGCCCCACGGGGCCCGACCCCCGCGCCTGCGCCCGCATCACCATCGCCCACCCCCTTTTAAACGCATAGAAATGCCTTTCATGTATAAAACACGCCGTTGACCCCCGGTTTTTAACAAATCCGTTGCACTGCTATGCATAAACCATGAAAACAGGGGCAGGCCCACCCTTTTAAGGCCCACTTCAGGGGTCAAACCGAATACTAATGCGCACTTTGCATAAAATGGCCTCTGACCCCCGCGTTCCAGCAAAAACCTTCCATGCAACTGCATATGGATTCACCCGTGCAAGCATCAAACCGATCGCCCCTGGCGGCACAACCTAGCGATCGCCCCTTTTAAAGGCCTGTTTTTTTTAAATCCCCGTCTGGTCAAGCTTGCCCACGCCGTGCCCCGCCCCATTCCAGGTCTTATCGTCGAGCTTGTAGGGCGCCGCCCCGCTCCCGATCGCGTCCTTCTGCCGCCCCACATAGGTCACGCCCCGCATGGGCTGCTGCACCACCTGCCGGAACGTCAGGGCCACCGTGGCGAGCCGCGGCACCCCGTTGGCGAAGCACAGGCTGTACGTCACGTCACACCCCGTCATCACCGCGAAGATCGCGTCCCCGCCCTTCTCGTTCCAGTTGAGCCCCGGCGCATGCAAGATCGCGATCGGCGGGGGATAGGCCTCCACGTGCGCCTCCCCCTGCATGTACAGCGGATAGCAGTACGCCCGCAGGTAGCGGATGCCCCCCGCGACGTCCGCGTTCCACCCCGGTGCATCTGCCCCCTTGGTCATCCCGAAGGGGTCAAAGAGCTTCTCCATCACCGTGCGGTCGCCCTCCGGCTTCATGAGCCGGCTCAGTGTGACCTCAAACGAGATCGTGCGCCCGCCATTCGAGCCCCACGTCGCGAGCGCATGCGAGGCGCCGGGGATCTCGCTGAAGGCCCACCCGATCTCGATCGTGTCGGAGATGCTCTCGGGCCAGTACTGGAAGGCGCGCTGCGGGATCGCGGGCTTCCCCGCGTCCGCCGCCAGCGCGTCGATCCCGCACATGCTCATCCACGCCGGCTTCTCGCCGGTGGGCCCGTCCATGATGATGCTGGCGATGCCGCCGAAGACCCCGAGGGCCATGCCTCACCTCCTGCGGCGCTCCGCGCTCAGTCCTCGACGCCCATCACATCCGCGATCATCTTAGTCGTCCGCGCATCGATCTTGGCGGCCATCCGCTGCAGGGCCGCGGGGGAGAACCCCTGCTCCCGCATGAACCCCTTGGCCCGCAGCAAGAACATCGCCGTGTCGGCCTCCAACGCCTTCGACAGCGTCACGATGGGCTTGCCCAGCGACGACCCCATCAGGGCACTGAGCTTGTCCTGCATGAGCGCGGCATACACATAGGCGAGCGCCGCGGTCTCCGCGTCGCTTGTCTCCACGGCCTCCGCAACCGCCTTGCCCTTGCCTTTGCCCTTGGCCTTAGCCTCGCCCCCGCAGGCACAGGCCCCGTCGCAGCCCTTGGCGCCCTGCTTGGCCTTCTTCTTGCCCTTGCGCCCCTCATCCAGGATCGCGCGCAGCGAGCGCAGCAGGGGGTCCGCCGCCTCCATCTCGGGCTCCTCGTCCGCCGCCGAGACGTTGTCCTCCTCGGGCCCCAGGTCCTGTGCGCCCTCGTCCTCCAGGTCCTCGCCCTCGTCGCCCTCGGCCACCGCCCAGCCCACGGCGCCCTCCGCGTCGATCGCCAGCATCGTCTCGTCGTCGAGCATGATCACGGCGCCCGGCGGGTCCTCGCCCAGCGCCACCCCCACGACCTCGGCCGTGGTGTCCGCCGGCACCTCGACAGCCTCGCCGTCCTCCGTGTACGCGATCGTGTCGCTGACCGCGACGAGGGCCACGCCCTCCTCCCAGCCCGCGAAGAGGGCCTCCTCGGCCATCGCGTTGGGCTCCTCCGGCTCCAGGCTCGTGCCGTCGCCCTCGAACCCCGCGTCCACCGTCTCGCCCTCGGCCTCCGCCCCCTCGCGCACCACGGCCACGGCCTCGCCCGCCTGCCCCTTCAACGACTCCATCAGTGCTCGCATTGACATCGCTTGCTCCTCGTGCGGCCCCTGGCCGCGCCGTTACCTGCGCACGCGCGTGCGCAGCGTGCATCTCACTAGAGGGTCACCACCACGTTGCGCTGCAACGACTTCTCGCTCGTCTTGATGACCTCATCGAAGGTCACATAGAACATCATGTTGCCCGCAGCATCAAAGGCCGCCAGCTCATACAGGGAGGGCTCTCCGCCCGTCCCATCGTCGTTCGCCTCCGCCGCGTCCAGCGCACAGACCACCGTGAGCACGTTGTCCACGACGCTCACGCTCCCCGGCGCCAACGGCTTGCAGTAGTACCAGGCCTGCCCCACCCGCGTCCCCATCGGGGCCGTCCCCTCGCTCCCCGCGGGCGTGGGCCAGCCCGGCGGCAGGGGGCATGCCGCCCCGCCCGCCGCTTGCAGATCGCTGTAGCTCGCCACGGGCGTCGGCATCGCGGACCCCGAGGGCAGGTTCGCACACCCCCACTTGATGTGGTCTAGCTTGAGCGCATTCAACGCCGCCCCATCCCGCGCGACCGTCGCGTACCACTCCCGATAGAGATCCGTGAACACCCCTGCCGATGCCATCCCGTACTCCTTACCGCGTGATCGTGAACGTGAAGCGCACCTCGCCGTTCGCCACCACCGCCGTTGCCGACGCCTTGAGCGTAACCGCCGCCGCCCCCTCGATCAAGGAAGTCACATCCACCGCTGCCCCGCCCGGCGCCACACGCCACGTCAGGTCATCAAAGCCCGTGCGCACGGTGGCCAACTCCCACGGGGTGTCCCCGTCCACGTCGAGCCAGATCGTCTGGCCCTCCCCGATCTCGTTCAGGTCGCCCCGCTGCTCCACCGTCAAGAGCACCGACGTGGCCCCCGCCACGTCCGCCATGGCCATCGCCTGCGTCACCGTGGCCCCCGCCTGGACCGCCAGCAGCACATGCTGGCTCGTCAATACGAGGGCCCCCGTCACCGGCAACACGTGCCCATCCAATGGCCAGAGGTCCGCCGGCCAGCCCGGCAGATCAAACGTGTCCGTGAACGGCAACATCGTCACAAAGGTCTCCACCAGCTCGTCCACCGCGACGCCATGCGCCCCCACCCCGATCGTCGTCGCGTACACCAGGGCGTACTCCGCGACCCGCACATGGATCGGCACCAGCGTCGCCTCGATCTTCGCGATGAGCCGCCGCACCGCCGCGTCCAACGGCAGCCCAAACCCGAAGTAGGTGTCTGCCCCCCAGGGGCCGCCCTGTGGCGCGATCTCCACCCGGATGCGGTTGCTTGCACAATACCCACAGTCCGCCAACAGCTCGGGCCAATAGCGCACCGCCACGTCCGCCCCGACCGTCGGCGCCAGCGCCGCGGGATCCTGCCCGATCACCACGTCCCAGTGCCAGCGCAGCGGATCCAGGGGGTCGACCACGGCCCCCACCTCCGCATCAATCCACCACACGGCATCCCCCCGTGCCGGGGGCACGCCCCCCGCGCGGTCATACGCCGAGAGCCCGAAGATCCCCTTGCGCACCCCCCGAAAGTCCGCCAGGGCCTCCTGTAGGATCGACACCGTCACGAGGTGCCCCCCCATCAGGTTGTAGCCCGCGGCCTCCGCCACCGTGAGGTCCCGCACCGCTACCACGCGCGCCGGATCCCGGTAGGGATGCCCATAGCCCTGCGCCACGTCCAGCGCAAAGGCGAGCCCGACCGATAGCCCCGAGGGGGAAAAGTCCTCGTACATGAAGCAATGATCGACCAGCGTCTTCCACCGATCCGCCTCCACGGCGTCCCGCCAGTCGTAGTACCGCACGTCCGCATGAATATCGTCAAACCGCACGGCCCGCGGCGCAAGCGTCGTGTACCACCGATCCCCCACGTGGTGCAGCGCTGGCGCCGGCAACAACCCCACGAACCCCGCGTCACTGATCAAGTACAAGGCTCGGGCGGCCACCGCGAACCCGCTCACCTCCCCGCGAATCCGATAGCTCTCCCCCGTCGCCTTGAGCCCAAAGTACTTGTGGCTGTGCGCAATCGTCGCGCGCTGCACGCTCTCCGGGTCGTTCGCGTCGTTCTCGAATCCAAAGTCCTTGGCCAGCACGTCTAGCAGGTTAGCGGGTCGCGCCGCCACATAGTACCCCGCCACGTACCAGTCCGCCGTGATCGGCGTGCCGACCACCGGCAGGTCCCCCGTCCCCGTCCAGTCCGGGCTCACCACAGCCCGCTCATAGTCCACGATCCCACGCACCGCCGCGAGGTCCGCCTCCCCCGTGCCGGGGTCCACGAAGCACAGCGTGCCATAGCCATCGTAGGGGTCGTGCGGCACATCGACCAGCGCCACGCGGTCCGCCCACGCGGGGCTCGTGTACCACAGCGTGAGCCCCGCCGCCGCCGGCGTCAGCGCCCCCGTCGTGTCCATGGGCCGCAGGCGCCAGGGCGCCCCCGGCAGGGCCACCGGCGGCATCTGCGTGCCATCTCCCGCCCCCACCGCCACGCCGAACTGCTCCGCCGGCCACAACCCGAGGGGCACCCCCGCCAGCCAGACCTCGTTCGCCGCGGATTGCGTGGGGGCCGCCGCATCGAAGTTCCGCGTGCGCACGTTCACCACGCGGTAGCGCGCGCCGCCCCACTCCACCCCCCACTGGGGGGCCACCCGGCTGATCGCCGCGTAGGGCGCCCACACCCCGAAGGTCTCATCCCCGTACGGGAAGGCGCTCGCCAGCGCGGGCTCCCGCAGCACCGCCACGGGGCCATAGGTCGCGTCCGTCCCCCACGTCACGCTCTCAAAGTACAGCCACTCCTCGGTGCCGAGCTGCCCCCGCACCTGGAAGGGATCCCGCTGCGCGGGCAGCCCCGCGATCTGGTCGCGCACCCCCTCCAGCTCGTCTGCCCACGTCCCCAACAGGCGCTGCAGGACGTCCCCCTGGCCCGCGTCCTCCGCCTGCCAGAGCTGCGGGACGTTACCCCACAGCACGCGCCGCGCCCAGCTCCCCTGGCCGAAGCGCCCGCTCCCAAAGGGCTCGTTTCCAAAGGTCGGCAACGCCTACCTCACTGGGGGTGCGCCAGCAGCCACGCCGCATGCGCCTTGGCGAACGGCACTGCCAGCGGCACCTCGAGGGGATCGCCCGTGGGCCACCCCGTGGCCCCCGCCAGCTTCTCAGCGGGGATCTGCTCGGCCGTCACGCCCTCCGCAAACCGCCCCGCCTCCACCAGCCACTTAAACACGGCCTTCGTCGCCTGCATCCGCGTCAACGTCGCCTCGGGGTGCCCCGCCGGCGCGCCGTCCTGCACGAAGAGGTCGGCCCGCCGCGTCTGGCAGCTCGGACACAACGGCGTTATCACCATCCCCTTGTTGACCGTCAGGGCTATCGCCGCATATACCGTCGGCGCCCCGCACAGGCACACGATCTCGACCCCCTCTGCCAATAGCCGCTTAATCGACATGCTCGCCCTCCACGTTACAGATAGGTGACAAAGGCAATGCCATGCCAATACGCAGTCTGTGTATTGGGCACAACATCCGTTTCGATATTTGCCAAGGCCCCCACACTCGTAACATCTACGGTGCCTGGCATATAGGCGATCCGCGACTGGGCGCTCACCGCATACGTGATCGTATCTACGGCCCCCTGAAACGTCCGATGCACGGCAGAAAACAAAATGTTATCCGTGTTCGTCCCCGTCTTGTTCCACCACCCAAACCCCAGCGGCACCGCCTCGACCATGTTGCCGCCATCGACCGTTGGCGACAGGTCAAACCATCCTAAATATTCCAACCACTTGATCGTGGTGTCCCACCCATCGATCGCCCACCCCGTCGCGAACCCCACCGTCAAGCAGCTCTTGTGGCACATCCAAAAGCCCTTGTCGGTGTCCAGCAGCAGCCGCTTCGCGTCCACCGCCGCACTATCAGGCACCCACTTGCTCGTGCCCTGATTCCACCGCGCATTGGTCGTGATCATGAGCGCCCCGGCCGCCCCAAAGTAGATGCGCGACTTGACGGCCGCAGACCCGCCCCCCTGCCAGAGCAGGCAACACGTATCGTTCCCGCCCGTGCCGGGCTCGAAGTTGCCGCGCATAAACGCCGCGTCGCTGAACAGATCGAAGGCCTCGGTCACCACCTTGGGGATGCGATCGTTCACCGCATCGACCAACGCCTCCAGGGCCGTGGCGACGTTCTTCGCGACTAGGCTCGTCGGGGTGCCCGCCACGTCCCGCGCGATGATGTCCGCGGCATGCGGGAACACATCGAACTCCTCCAGGAAGTGATCATTCGTCATGAGATCCCGCACCGTGGCCCGCGTCCAATACCAGGCAGCGCCGGCCGGGGGCGAGGTGTCGCTCGTCTGCGTCAAATCCACCTTCACCCACGGGTTCGTCATGAACCCCTCACTGTCCGCCGTCGCCCACACCGTCGCCCCGCTATCCGCATAGAAATTTTCTACCGTGATGCGTCCACGGTCATCCCCTATGTAGGGATTCTGATGCATCAGCGACGCTTGTGTGGAGGCTAGCTTGACGTAACTGGACCGCACCATCCATGACGCCCCACCAAGGGGGAAGTACACCTTGCCGAGGATCTGGAACACCGGGGGCGTCCCCGAGGGGGCCGCGAATTCCAGCTCCACACGCTTCAGCATCACGCGATCTAGGGCCGCCGTCATGCGGAAGCAACTCGCGGGCGTCGCCGAGGTGCTGAGGTTGATGTAGCTGTCCAGGATCGTCGTCGCCCCACTGGGGATCGTGATCTTGGCCAGGCGCACCGCGTTCCCGCTCGTCGAGGGCGCCGTGGTGTCCACGTAGAACGCCCCGCTCGTGGGGGCCCCCGTCGCATAGGTCCCGTTCATGTACACGTAGTACGTCTTGGTGCTCGGCATCGTGCCGCCGCCGCCCGTAAACTGCCCGCTCAGATCCACCTGCACGTCCGTCGGGTAGCGCACCGCGAGGGCCGCCCCGCCAGTCTTCTCCACCCACAGGAAGAAGCTGTCCTGCTCCCCGTTCGGCGTGATCTTGACCGTCTTGTTCGGCGTGCCCTGCGCCATCACGTAGCCGCCCCGGTAGATGCCGGGGTCCAGCACCGCCAGGGCCTTGTTGATGCCCTCCGAGACGTAGGTCTCGCGCCACCGCACCTTCATCTGCGCCTCAGGGATCACGACCGTCTGAACTACCGCCATGGCCTACCTCGCTCGCTGCGCACGCGCATGCGCAGGGTCAGTCCTCTAGGATGCCGCACTTGAACAGCACCAACATCGCCTCGGCGTCGAGCGTGCCGTCGGGCACCTCGCTCCGCTTGATCTTGTAGGGCTCAAAGTCGGTGGTGAGCGTGAGCAGCTCCTCCTCCTTCTTCGTCAGCGCCCTCTCGTCCTCCTCCACCTGGGGATACTCCCGGCGGAGCGCCGCCACCGCGACCTCCAGGGCGTCGGGGTGCGCGATCTGGTAGCGGAAGGCCCCCGGTTGGTCCGGGATCGGCGCCCGCTTGGGCTCCCCGGTCCCCGTCTTCTCAGCGTGGTCCTCGACGGCCTTGTTCCGCGCCTTGCTGAACGCCTTCATGGCCTCCGTCGGCTCGATCTGCTTCTTGAGGTCCTCGATCGGCTTGTCGAGCTTCGCCCGGTTCCGCGCGATGGCCCACGCCACGCTCGTCACCTTGACCGCGCTGTGCCGCCGCAACGTCGCATCACACACCAGCATCAACTCGTTCCCTAGCTGCATCGTCCTGCTCCTTGGCTCGCCACGTTCAACTGTCATCCGTGAGTGGTTCTTACTCAAGCCACGCTACCACAGCCGATCGCCCCCCGCCAACCTTCGGCCGCAGCATCTCGGTCGCCCACGCCTTCTGATCTGTTGTAAAGGCCATCGATCACCTTCCACGGTGTTAGGCTGGCAGCGCCCGCCGCCAGCGCAAAACATTGCGCTCTTTAGAATCGCTGGATCTTCTCCGGTCGTCTATGCTCATTAGGGTCCGGCACAAAACCCGTGTTGTTGTACTTGGCCACTCCCACGTGAAACTGGAAATCACTGAGACACCCCGCCATCGAGGTCGCTGTGCTCCCGTTGAACAACTGAATGGATGCACCAGGATTGGTCATGATCGTCCCCGCACTCACACTGGTGCGAGACGTGACAACCCCATCCAAATAGATCGTCACAATATTGTAAGGGGAGCGTTGAAATACGACATGGTGCCACTCGTTCATCAGAATGACAGGCGTAGCATTAGTTGTGTAACCACTAGAATTGTCATCGTAATACCAATAGAGCGTCAGTTCGCCAGCCGCAGCCTGCCGGATCTCAAAACCCCTTGAGTTGCCAAAAGCCGAATCTTCTCCACTGATGACACTGCGCGGATTCATGACGGGACGTGACTCGAAGTAGACCCAGAACTCGATCGTAAAAGCCTTATCTCTTGGCGAGACCGGCATGATGCAGTTGGACTGTGTGCCCCACTCGTTGTTACCCAGGGCCGTCCCCACCATCCCCACAGGACTATTGAACTCCCACCGATTCTGCCCCTCAGTGGTGACCTGGCGGGATCCACGAAACCAAAATGCGCAGTCGTCGTTATACTGACGACGGTACGTGATCAGATCCCGTGGCGGCACAAACGTACTCGTCCACAGCGCGCGGCCCACGAATAGACGGATGTTCTCCAGGTAAGACGGCGGATTCGTGGGCAATGGTGCGATGGCGTGGTTGCGGGAGACATAGCAATACTGTCCCGTATCCCGGATGGCGTAGTTCGCGGCCACCGTCTGGCTGACGGTCTGCGTCCCGTTGACGAAGAGGCGGATCGTCGTTCCCGAGCGGACCAAGGCTATATGGTGCCAATTCTTCGCGGACACATACCCACCATCCGTCTGCGTGTACCGCGTCGTTCCATCATACACAGAAAAGCAATACGATGCCGCCGTGTTCACATAGATGCGGATGGATCCGTTGGGATAATTCACTCCCCAGCTCACAGAATTACAATAGTTGAAAAGGTCGGTCTCGGACGACGGCGAATAGTTATTACACCAGCGCTGCCAGAGATCAATGGTGAAATCGCTAGTGCCAAAACTCACGCTGCGCACGGGCGAGGGTGTATCAATCGCCGACGACGCAGCCACGACCGTGATATATCCAGAGAGCTTTAGGGGACTAAGGTCCTTGGCCGCCGCCGTGCGTTGATCACCCACAAGCGCCGACGGCGCGGGCGTCAGCGCTAGCACGGCGTCCCCATGACAGTAGTCACGCTTGCTGGTGGACGGCGTGAAGTTGGCCGTCCACAGGGCGCGGCCCTTGATGACCTCCAAATCGCTCAAGCAACCGACCCACTGGTCGGCGTTATTCGTGTCGCGACTGCCATAGATCAGATAGAACCCACTGGTTCGGTAGGGCGTGCTTGAGGTCTCACTCCCCGCATTGGTGCCGTCGATGTACACGGTCGTCGTGGTACTGGCCCGCACGATGGCTATGTGATGCCAAGCGCCATCGTTCAGATTCGTCCCCGCCTTCGACGCGACGATGTTGTGCTCCGTCGTCCCCCCATTCTTAGCGTTCCATGTCAACTGGTTGGCCGCCGTCAGCGAGAGACGGAACCGATAGGTATTATCATCCGTACCACTGTTGAGCAGGTGCTTGGGGTACGTGCTAGACGTCGTTTGGATCCAAAACTGGATCGTGAACTCCCCCGTGTCGAAATAGAAGGGGGCGGGATCGATCGAGGGGTAAGACAAGTCGTATGGTTCCAGTACACTGATCGCCCGGATCGCCCCCGTATTAAACTGCCACGCAAACTGGCTGATCCACATGCCCTGTCCCGATGTACCGACCGTCAGCGCCGTCCACGCCCCCCGCACGGACCGGTACAACCGCTGATACCGCGTGGTATCGCCATTGGCGCTACGAAGGGCTGGTGAACGGTTGTAGTACGACTGACAGGCTGAACTGGTGTTAAACAGCAAGGGTGATCCCTCATTGGTAAACCCACTCTGCGTCGTGTTAATACCACCACTGTTCCACACGTAGGGGTAATACCCTGAGGCAACAGGGGCCAGATTAGCCGCATACCCAGACAACCTGAATCCTGGAAGGAAGGCCTTGGTACTCCCTCCCAACACATAATCCCGCAGAAACTTGGGCGGCGTAAAGGTCGCGGTCCACAAGGCGGCATTACTAAACCGGAAGTTGCAGACCTTTCCATAGAACCCCGTGAAGGATCCTATGGCGGCTCGCGGCCCGCCAACCTCAAAGTAGGCCCCCGCGTTGTTATAATTGACGTTGATCGCCTCTGTATCCGTATAGGCGGGCTCTATTCCATTGATGTACAATTTCGTCTGTCCCGCCCCCGTGCCCGTGCGCACGACGGCTACATGACACCACCGATGCGATGGGACGGAATTGGTAGCCGAGATGAGCCTAGGCGTAGTCGTGCCCCCCGTCGCAAAGGTCAGCCGCCCCGACATGTCCACGTAAAAGGTATAATCCAAGGCACGTCGACAGATGAACGTGCCCCGCGTCCCCGTACTCGACCGCTCATGCTTAATCCAGGCATCGATCGTAAAGTTGCCCGTGCCCACATCCACAAAAGCCGAATCTGAGGACGCATAAAAACCGAGTTGCGACGACGCTGGATTATCAATGACCTCGAACTGTGCCCCATCGTCCGAATAGATCACGTTAGCATTCTTGTGCAGCACACGGGAAGGCACGCCAAAGGTCGTCGAAGCGCGCACGGTGCCTAACGCAATGCGCAACTTGGCGATATTCCCGAGAAACGGATAGGACAAGTCCGCCAACCACCCAATCACCAACGGGGAGTGCGAATGCGGGATCGTGGGACTCCCCGTGAAGGCCTCTGGGATCCCATCGATCGTGATGGCCCAGTTGCTTCCGTCCCGGATCACCGCGACATGATACCACCGGTTTATGCTTAGTTGGCGCGTGCTCGTGAAGGTGCTGCCCGCTGCCTTAAACCCCATGTAGTAGGACGTATCCAAGTACCACCACCACGATGTCCCCTGGGTAGCATCCCACACGGCCGCGATCGTCGCATAGGTGCTTACGCCCGTGAACCGGATCCACGCCTCGATGGTGAAGGCCGTGGCCCCCCTTAAAGTGTAAGAGGTGAAAGGGCCATTATGCCGATTCTTGACAGCCACGCCTCCCGTGACATCGAGCGATTTCGGCACCTCGTCGAACGGAAACGTAAGATTACCGCCGACCCCGAAGTCCTGGTCGAACTTCATCAATATCTTCGTGTACGAGGTGACCGCATACTCCGTCTGCGCTGGTGGCGTGAAGGAGGTACCCGTCCACAACGCCTGCCCTACTGTCGTGCGCAGATGCGAGACATACGAGGCGCTGGCCCCATCCCCCACCTGGATCGCCTGCGACACTCCCCAGATCGTGCTGCTAAACGCCTGATCTGCCCCCAGTTGGACCCCATCCTGGAACATGCGCAAGACGTTCCCTGTGCGGACGATGGCCATGTGCACCCACCGCGCTGGGGACACATCCACACCTGCCCGCTGGACGTTCTGGGAAGTCGTGCCGTCGGTCGTGTAGTAGAAAATACAGGCTGATGCCTGGTTGCTAGGCATCAAGGTGAGATTCCAGCATCGCGATCCTGCCGCTCCCCACTTGCTGATGGTCAGTGTTGAGACTGAATACTGCCAGAAGTCAATTGTGAAGTCCCCGCTGCCGAGGTTGTGGGCCGTCTCCGCATTGGTAGTGATATACCCCCCGGATGTTAAGTGCAGGATGGGATCAGCCACTCCTGTGATAGTGCTACTAAACGCCCAATACCGGCAGGCTGGTTCCGACGTCCCCGACGTGGCCATACTGTTAGTGGGCTCCATGTAGTAGAACGCCGCACCCGCATCGTTGAGGTCCCAGTTGTAATAGACCGCACATCCCTCTGGGATCGGGGGCTTCACCTTGCGCCGTGGCGGATTGAAGTTGGCCGTCCACAGGGCCTTCCCGTTGATGACCCGTACCCCCCCCACCTGACCCTTGTAGTAACTCGTGGAGGAATGACCGATGGCCACGCCTGTGGGGGAACCGGATGACCCAGAGACGGTCTGTGTCGCCACCTGTATCCCATTCAAAAACAGACGGTGTACGTCCCCACTGCGCGTCACCGCCACGTGGTGCCACGTGTTGGCCTTCATGGGGTAGCCGGTCGAGCTGAGCGTCGCGATCGGCGTATAAACCACAAGGTTGAAAGCCTTGTCGTAGGCGCCCGTACACAAAGAGAAGGAGGTCCCCAACGATAGAAAATACTGGCCGCCCGTCGTGATCGCTGGATTGATCCACGCATCGATCGTGTAGTTGTTCGTCCCGAACACCATCTGGTAGCTGTTACCCGAAGCCTCATCAACCTTAGAAGAAGTCCCGTTGAGCAGAACCCCACCGCCATCGGGCGGCACCAGGCGCCCCAGATCCGTTTCCACATCCTGCTTGATGTTAGCCGCCGTAAAACTATAAACCGATGAACTACCCCGACGGTTCCCCTTGGCGAAGTCAAGGGTCACTACAGCCGGGATGCCATTAGGCAACTCGCGATTCCACCGCTTTGCACCACCTGGCACTTGTGCCTCCTCTATACCAATACGAAAGCGAGCTGCACACTTGCCGTCATCGCGTCGTCATTGGTCCCGTTCGCGTCTGTAAATAGTTCAAGGGTTTGCGCGTTAGCCACCACGTAGTTGGTCGTACTGATGTCCACGGCCGAGGAGACCCACGCCGTAGCTGAGACATCCCAGCCCGCGTTGGAATTCGCCGTGCCCACCTTGTTGCCGTTGATCACCGCATTGATGCGTGGCTGTGACGCCCCCGTGTCAATGCTCTCTACGCGATGCACGATGCGCACGCAATACGCGGGGCCATGCTCCCAGCGCGCCCACTGGCCCATGATGTCAGCGAGCAATTGGGTACTGGTGACGGGCGCGAAGTAGCCATCCAGGCGGAACTCCCGCAGGACCACGTTGGAGAGCGCCCCGTAATTCAACTCGTCGTCGTCGTTCGTGGTCATCGGGGCGCCCGCAATCGTCACGGTCCCGCTGCTGTACCCCGTCACGATCCCATAACGCCACGTGCTCGCCGTCGCGCGATACCGCAGGGGCCGCCCCGCCACGAAGATCCCCTGGTTGGTCGCGTTGTCCGTCACCGTAAACGTGCTATCCGCCGTCCGCGTGAACGGCGTCATCGCGGTCCACGAACTCGCCCCGCCCCCACTGCTGCTCGCGGGCTGGTCGTACCACCCCTTAGTGCCCGAGGCGTTCGTCCCGTAGAGCTTCGTGTTGCCCGGCGTCGCGCTGTCGTTGACGAGGTTGACCGTCGTGGTCCCCGTGAGCGAGTGCTGGAACGTCGTGGCGGCCTGGTAGTCGGTCCCCGCACTCGCGGCGCTCACCAGCCCCGCCGTCGCCTTGAGCAGGCCCCCCAGGGCCGTCGCCAGCGTCGTGGTGCCCACCACCGTCAGACTGCCGTCTAGGTACGCCGCCCCATCCACCTCCAAGCGGCCCGCCACGAGGAGATCGGCGTCCGTGTTGAAGGTGTGCGAGGTCGTCCCGCTGAGCCCGATGCGCGCGTAGCCCGTCCCCGCCCCCGCGAGGCTCAGGATCGTGTTGTTGTAGCTCGTGAGCTGCTGCGCGGTGCCCCGCAAGCTCACCGCCCCATCGTCCCCCACCACCACGGTGGAATCCTGCGCGCTCGTCCCCGTCGTACTATGCCACCGCATGATCGCGTGGTCCGTGCTGCTCCCCGGCCCCACCACGGCCCCGTCCAGGTTCATCTGGATGATGTCCCAGTAGGCCCCCACCGTCGCGTGGTCCCCACTGGCCGTGCCGTCCGTCGTGCAGACCATCATGTCGCCCGCCTCGACGTTCGGCCCGCTGTTCCCGCCAATCTTGCCCGCCACACTAACGCGGTAGGTGTCCCCCGCATCCGCCGCCGGGTAGTTCGGATAGGCCCCCAGCACCATCGTGTAAAGGCGCCCACCACTGACACCCACCATCAGGTGGCTGCCATCCCCATCCGAGGCTGACGAAATCCATGCCTTGACCGTCGCCCCGGCCGGTTGCCGCTCGGACCACGTCGCTCCGCTGTCAGACGAGGTATAAACCCTGCCGTCCGTGTTCCCGTTCTCGCGGATCACCGCCAGGAGGTTGCTGCCATCTGAGTCGCACGAAACCGAGTCCCAGTTGCGGTTAGAATTGCCCGCGGGTTGACGCTCCACCCAGTTGGCCCCGCTATCGGTCGAGATGTAGAGCCGCCCACTGCTTGCCGCCGCCATTAACACGCTGCCGTCCGAATCGGACGCCACCTTGAGCCAGTTTAGATTGACGGCCCCCCCCGGTTGGACCTCTGTCCAATCCGTCCCACTATTCGAGGAGATGTAGAGCCGCCCCGCATTGACCGCTGCGATCAAATTCGTCCCATCGTAGTCGCAGGCCACCGCCATCCAGTTCTTGTTGACATCCCCTGCTGGTCGCTTCTCGGCCCAGTTCGCCCCGCCATCTCCCGAGGTGTAGATCCGTCCCCCGTAGATCGCCGCAATCAGGTTTGTCCCCCCCTGTCCCGAGGCAACGCCAAGCCAGTTCTGATCGGCCGCCCCCGCCGGTTGCCGCTCCGTCCACCCCACGCCACTATTTGACGAGGTGTAGAGCCGCCCGCCGTAGACCGCCGCAATCAGATTGATCCCCTCGCTCGCATCCGAAGCGATCGCGCGCCAAGACTTGTCCGCGTCCCCTGCTGGCTGCCGCTCGGTCCAGTTGGCCCCACTGTTCGACGAGGTATAGAGCCGCCCCCCGTATGCCGCTGCCACCAAGTTAGTGCCACTCGCATCCGAGGCGATAGCGCGCCACGTCTTGTCCACCGCCCCAGCCGGTTGCCGCTCTGTGTACGTCCACGGCTTCGAGCAATCAAGCGCGCCCTTGTAGGTCATGGGGTCCGTCACGTCGACGCCGACGTTCTTCCAGACCGACCCCGTGTACCACCGCACGTTCGTGCCGTTCCACTCCACGGTCCCCGCGATGGCCGTCGCGTTCTCGTGCGCCCCGATCACGATGGCCCCGTTCCCCGAGCCGTCCTTGAGGTGCAGGCGCTCGCCCGGCGCCGCCTGGCCGATGCCCGTGTACCCCGACGCCTTGAGCTGGTAGACCGTCGAGACCGCCCACGCCCCCGTGTCGTTGTAGATGAGCCGCGTGTCCCCGGCGGGCGGCGCGTGCGTGTGGTCGTCGATGGTGCTCAGCGCCGCCTGCACGCTGGTGTCCGCGCTGCTCAGGATCCCGCCGAACCCGGTCGTGTCGACCGTGATGGCCCCGGCGGGATGCGCCCCGAGCAGGCTCCGGTTCGTGAGGCTCTGGTGGTCCGTCGCCACGTAGGTCCCCGACGAGACGACCGCCAGGCTGCGCAGGTCCTGCGCCTCCTCGTACGGCGTCGCGTCGTTCCGCAGGATCACGCGGAAGAGCACCTTCATCTCCGCGAAGGGCAGGTCCGTCAGCGCGAGCTGGTCGTAGGTGTTATTCGACCGCGCATTGGCCAGCGTGGTGTCCTTGCGCTGCCCCATGATCACGTAGATCGGGCACGTGGGGTCGTTCCCCACGAAAAACCAGTAGGCCACGTACTCGTTGCTCCCCAGCTCCGTGAGGGTGCCCGCGTTGTCGTAGCAGATGTTCGTGTTCTGCGTGGTGTAGTAGGCCGCGCTCTTGGCCGTCCAGACCCAGTGGCCACTCGCCCGCCGAAGGATGCGGCCCTGCGTCTGCTCCCCGATGACGAAGCGGTCATCCTCATCGCGGTACACGCCCTCGGTGATCGTGAAGGTCGTATCCCCGAAGGTGCCCCCGAACCCGTTCACGTACCGCGACCCCAGGCACTCGTGCAGGTAGAGATGCGTCGCCCAGTCCATGACGAGCCCGTGGCGCTCCTCGCCGAGGCGCCCATCCCCCAGCGCGCTGTTCCAGTACACCGTCTGCACGGGCACGATCCCGCCGTCGAGATTCCACGTCCCCGCCGTCTTCTGGAGCACCCCGCTGGCGTCGTAATAGATGGACCAGAGGCCCGTGGTGTCATCGAGCGTCACCGAGGCGGCGGCGCTCTTCGTGTACTTGGTCCCCTTCGTGTAGATGTCAAAGCTCGTCACGGTCGGCGCGATCGTGAACTCCCGCGTCGTCGTGTTGAAGCTCACCGTGGAGTCCGTGCGGTTCACGAACCCCGTGGGCTCCCCGTTGAGCGCTGCCCAGACCGTCGCGGGCGTGTAGTCCCACGTGGCGTCCCCCCGGAAGAACTTGGTCACGTCGTTTGGCGCGCGGGGCACGAACCCATGCGCGCTCGTCGTCACGTCCGCCGTCGTCACGTTGCTGAGGGTCAGGGCGTTCTCGGCGATGGCCGACCCATCCCCCCCGATGTGGTCGTGGCTGTCCCCGTTGGTCACGAGGCGGGCCGTGAGGTTGCTCTCGACCCCCGCGCTATCGAGCGTGAAGATCTCCGTCGCGCTGCTCACCGCCTTCACGTACAGGCGCAGCTTCGTGCTCGCGGGATTCGCCGGTTTCGTGATCTCCGTCAACTCGACCCACGTCGACGCCTTGACCGCCGCCGCCGTCATATCCCCCAGGGCCACGACCCCCGCCGCATCCCGCTGGATCTCGGTGTCGCTGCCGTACATCGTCGAGCCCACGATAGTGGGCGTGTGCATCTTCAAGACAGCACCTCCGAGGTGTGACGACCCATGTCTGTTGCGATCCGCATCCCTGCCCTGCTCTCCTGGGCCAGGCCAGCCCGCGCGCCCCTACAGCACCCAGCCAAACACGTTCTCCGCACTGCCGCCGCTGCTGACGACCTTGAAATCATCGAGGTAAAACGTATTGGCCGCATCGGCGTTCACCACCGTGATGATGATGCTGTCGATGGCATCCTTGTTGGTATTGGCGACGGCGGAGAGGTCCCACGTCACCGTCTGCCAGGTGTTCGCCACGGTGATGTTGGGCGTGATCTCCGTCGTCGTCCCCCCGGCGTCGTGCAGGCCGATCTTGATGTGGCTCCCCGTCCGCGAGGCCCGGATGGCGAACGATACCGCGTCGCAATGGGGGATGCTGAGCACGTACTCGACGCCCGTCAGCGTCCGCGTCAGCGTCTTGTTCAACGCCCCCGTGATGGCCGCCACCGCCTTGAGCGCATAACCCCCCTCGGTCTTGATCGTCGCCTCCGCATAGACCTGGAGGTTGGCCGTCGAGTTCGAGACGTAGGCCGCCTGCGCCAGGGCGTCCGTCATGTACTCCATGAAGTCAATCTCGATGATCCGCGCGACCCCCTTCGCCGTCCGCGCTGGCGTCGCCTGCGTGATCGTCGCGCCGTAGAAGGTCCCATCACTGTTCTTGGCGTACGCGCGGAGGCGATACGAAGTGTTCTTGGTCAATCCCGTGAGGGGCGCGCTGTACGCTCCCGTTGAAACTGTTCTTGTTGGATACCTTATAATTACGATCCCAGAACCACCGTTTGCACCGGCAGTAACTGGATTAGGACTTGATTCTTGCTGTGTTCCACCACCACCACCACCACCTGTGTTAGGTGTTCCAGCAGTAGAGGGAATACCATTCCCAGCACTTGCCCCGCCGCCACCTGCCCCGCCAGGATAAGTTGTTGGAGCACCAGAAAATACACCACCACCACCACCCCCAGCATAATACGTCGGCGTTCCTGAAATAGAAGAAGAAGTACCACTACCACCAGATCCACCAACGCCAGTAGTACCATTGCCACCAGCAGCGGAAGCGCCACCGCCACCCCCAGCTCCTCTTACCCCGCCAGTAGTTGCTGCTCCATTGCCACCACTGTTTCCTTGGGAGGGAGAAGTTGACGGAGTATTTCCAGCAGCACCAAGATAGTTTCCTCCGTATGAATTGGGTAACCCCTGACCACCACCACCAGATCCACCTGTCGTTGCATTTCCAACGGCGTGAGCGCCACCACCACCACCAGTTGATGTTATAGTGCTAAATATTGAAGATCCACCACTTTTCCCATCATATACTGTAGCATACCCCGCTGCACCACCATTGCCAACTGTTATTGCATATGGAGCAGCCGCAACAGAAAGGGTTCCTGATCGAAAGCCCCCACCACCGCCCCCACCTCCATAACAAAAACCACCGCCACCACCACCCGCAACCACTAAATACTCAACATTGTAAGATCCACAAGGTATGAAATTAACCCCACTGTCCGCTAACAAGAATTTGTGAACAGTATACCCCCCTGCATACGGCGGAGACGATCGGGGGTTTAACCCAGAGGAATCTGTATAAGTTACTGTTCCACCCGTCGCATCTCCGGCAACTGGCACTTTGTTGTCTAAAGTTGTTGGGTCACCTGAATCTCCAACCTTGTAACAAAAACCACATTCAAAAACATTTGACGCTCCAGCATTGACAAGATCTATGGCAGGCAACACGCCGTTCCAACTTACAAAACTACACGGATCGGTCTCCACCGTCCCCAGAGTGCCAAACGTCACCGTGTCCCCGTAGACGGTCTCGTTCACATCGGTCGCATACGCGCGGACCTTGTACGTCGTCCCTAGCGACAGGCCGGTCACGCCCTTGGTATAGGCCCCCGTGCCATACCCGCCCACCGAATCCTCAACGTGGCTGTCCGATAGCGTGGGGTCCCCGGCTGCCGAGACCTTATAGCAGAACCCCCTCACATCAACCGTAGTGCTTCCCGTCAACTCGACAATATTTCCATTGAAAGTCGCGGACGTGCCCTGAATCGAGGTGGTCTCACTGGTCGTGATAGTGAGACCATCTATATACCTGATAATAACAATGCCAGAACCACCAGCGCCACCAGCGGTTCCTAATCTTTCACCACCACCACCGCCGCCGCCAGTATTTGCCGTACCGGCAGTCCCATTGCCAGTGGAACCAGCCCCTCCACCTCCAGTTCCACCTGCCCCTCCGCTACCGCTATAAGCGGATCCACCACCGCCACCAGCATAGTAATTCCCAGAGGCAGATGGCCACTTCAATCCATCTCCACCTTTGCCTCCAGAAGGAACAGACCCTGCTGCACCAACTGCCGTTGCACCACCACCGCCGCCACTATTCCATACACCAGCAACCGCACCAGCCCCACCATTATACCCCTGCCTTGGTGGTCCAACAACACCAGAGCCACCACTTCCAGATGTAGTGCTATAATGACTTCCGCCACCTCCAGAACCACCGCTGAGCCCATTTATATTTGTTTGATAGACTCCACCACCGCCACCGCCAATTGCAGTAATCTGCTGATTACCAGAGGAATCAAAAACAGAATCGTTTCCGTTTGTTCCAGCATTGTTTGTTCCCCCTGGACCACCAGTGCCTACTATTATTGATTTTGAACCTGTAGTAACAGTGATTGCCGAAGACAAAAGACCACCGGCACCACCACCACCGCCATGGTATTGCGCACCACCACCGCCGCCGCCACCACCTACAACCAGGACTTCAATATCTCCACCATTGGTAACCGCAAATACACCACCGGAAGTAAACGTGTGGACCTTGTAAATACCAGAGTATGAGACCGTTCCCCCAGTTGCAACGACACCCATCTCAGCCCTCCGTGTACTCGAAGGTGACGATCACCCGCGTCGGCGTCCCCGAGACGCTCGTCGTCTTCCAGCCCAGGTAGTTCCCCGCCGCGATGTTCGGGTTGCTGATCGCCCCGTCGTCGTTGGTGTTGGTCCCGGCGGGCGCCGTGATGTCCGCGTCGACGGTCGCCCCGTTCGCCCCGTTGGCGTCGTACTCCCAGAGCTGCCCCACGATATTGGTGCCGCCCATGCAGAGCACGTGGATGTGCTGGATGATGATCGAGACCGGCACGCGCCACAGCGGGCTGTGCGCATCCGCCGTGGGGCTGGAGATCATGAACGACTTCGAGAGGGTCTGATCCACCGCCCCGAGCGTCAGCAGGATCGTCCCCGACGTCGCCTCTGAGAACGTCACGGTCAGGGCATTGACCGAGCCATGGACGATCCCCTGTGGGATCAGGACCTCATGGTCCCCATCAAGGATCTGCACCAGGGGATAGGCCCCCAGATCGTGGGTGACCACGACGGTCGTCTCCGCCGTGAAGGCCTGCGCGATATAGGAGGACGGCAGGTCGTCCCAACTACACCCCCCGCTCCCATCGGTCTTCAAGAATTGATTGGGGAGGCCATCGTTGTCGGGCCAGGTCATGGCCCAGGTGCCCGCGACGTCCGCCACCTTGAGCGTCACCACGCCCGAGGTCGTCCCCACCAGGGCGATCTGGCCCGTGGCCCCCGCCACCTTGCCAATCTGCACGCCCACATCCGTGATCCGCATGCGCTCCGCGAAGGTCGTCCCGTCCAGCGTGCTGATCGTGACGTACGTCTTCTTCGCCGTCGTGCCGTCCGCCACGACCCCGATCTGCGCGCCCACGTAGTCCGCCCCCGCACTACGCCCCGAGATCGAGAGGAGCCCTAAGGTGTCCCCCGTGTTGATGTCTGCCGGACTGCCTTCCGTGCCCCGCGCCCGATGGAGCGCCAGGACCGCCGGGGCGTCCGCCGTCGCGCTGTAATTCCGCTGCTTGATCCCCCGCGCCGCATTGCTGGCCGTCACCACGTCGAAGTCGACCGTCGGCGCGCTCGTCCCGAGCCCCTGGCGGCTGTTCACATGGTCCCAGTACAGCGTCGCCGCCCCGTTCAGGGACCCGCCATCATTGAACTGAAGCTGGTGATCGCTGCCGCCCGCCCCCGCTGGATCCGTCGTGTAGGCAAGCCCCTTCCACGCCGCGTTCGCATAGATCTTGAAGCGGTCGACCGCCGTATCGTAAAAGAACATCCCCTCCTGTGGATCGCCCGTCCCATCGCCCGCGCTATCCCACTCGTTCGCGCGGATCCACGCCAGCACCGACCCCGTCCCGGTCTCCGTCGCATACTCGCCCTGGTAGTTGTTCTGCCGGTAGGGATTGGTCAGGCCCATCGATCACACCTCTCGCGCCACGCCGTCAGGCAGTGCTCTACATCGCGCAGAAAAAAGCCGAGGTGCCCCGCATGCGACCCAAGAGGGAGGGTCCAATTCCTAACCCGAGCCCACGCGGGACACCTCCGCTACCGAAACCGATCTCAGACCACGAACCACACCGCCGCCGCCGCGATGCCCGCCGTCTTGCAGACGTAGAGGATGTCGTTGGTCGTGTCCAACGCGAACTCGCCCTTGACGCCCGCGACGTTGGTGTTCGGGTTGCCCGCGTAGAACTGCATGGAGCGCACGCCGTCGCTATCGACGACGAGGCCACCCTTGGTCGCCACGACCGCCGCGACCACCGCGAGCGCCGTGCCCGCGCCGCCCGTGATGCCGTTCCCGGCGACGGAGGCGTTGAGCTGCGTGGCGGTGATCCCGCCGTTCTTGACGATGAGGGAGCCGACCCCCACACCACTCGCGCCGATCGTGCTGTCGTCGTAGGCGACGCCAATGGAGTCATTCCCGACCGTGATGCACCCGGTGTCCGTCGCTCCGACGTTGAGGGTGTTGCCGTCCTTGGTGAGACCGGCGCCCGCGTTGATCTGCCCGGCGCCCGTGAACTGGACCCACACGGAGCCGCTGTACACGTAGCCCCAGTTCTCGTAGAGGCTGCCGTCCGCGCTAATGATCACGGCGTCGGCATCGACCGCCGCCACGAAGCTCCACGCCGTGCCGCTGTACTGCGCGAACTTCTTGCCGTGCCCCGCGAAGGAACCGCCCGCCGTGCCACTGAGGCCCGTGATGACCGCACGGGTCCCACTGGCGATGGCGCCGAGGTCGACCCACGCCGAGCCGCTATACTCGTACATGTGGCCGTTGACGTAGAGGGTCGGGGTCTCCTCCCAGTCGTTAGCGATCCACGTCTGGCCCTTGACGCCCGTGGGGGGCTGCTTGGGATTCTGCGCCGCGTCGCTCACGAGATTGATCACCTTCACGGGCTGCTTCCACGAGAGCCCGGAGGCCACGCTGTCGACGTAGCTCTTGTTGGCCGCGTCGGTCGCATCATCGGGCGTGAGCAGCCCGGTGATCTTGTGGGTGTTCATGTCGATGGTGTAGGACCCCGCGCTGTTGCCTGCGGCCAACACCGAGGCGAGGGTCGGCGTGCTGGACGTGATGTCCGCCCACGCCGTGCCGTTCCACACCATGACGCGACTAGTCGCGGTGTTGAAGAACATGACGCCGAGGCCGACCGACGCGCCGAGGGTGCCCCACCCGAGGGTGGACTGGAAGAACGTGGTCGCCGCGCCGCTCGTCGCGTGGTCGCCGATGAATGCGTGCTGCCGATACGGACTGGTAAACCCTGCCATCTGTGATCTCCTTGTGTCAGTGCGCCGGGTTTCCCGGTCGCCTTGCTTGGGGCCACCGACCTATTCGATGACCCACACCGTCCCACCGCTCGTGTTCAGCCAGAACATCGCATTGGTGCTCTGGTAGTACAACTGCCCCTGCACCCCCGTGACCGTGCCGTTGGGATTCACCGCCCCCGTGAGCGTCCCCGGCGCGATGACCAACTGGTCCAACGTCGCCAGCGCGTGCTGCACCGTGGTGTCCGCGCTCGTTAGGTTGCGCGAGAACGTCCCCGCCGTCACCCCCACGTAGGCCGCCTTGTCCGTGAACGTGTAGCCCGGCGCCGTGAGGTTGTCGAAGGTCGCGCTCGCCTGGAGGAGGGGCCGCGCGCTCGGCGCATCGAACGCCACCTGCGCCGGAGCCACCCCCGTCGCGCCATCCCAGCCGAACTTGTAGCTCCCCAGGGAACTCAATTCACAATCGCTGAGCCCCTGGCCGTCCCCCGTGGGGCCGCCCAACTTGCCCGCATAGCCACCCGGCGTCCCGCGCGGATGTACGTCCCACCGGATCGCCCCGCTGAGGATGGTCCCGCGCACCGCCTGGAGCTGCACGCAGCCCCGCACGTCCTGGGCGAACTCGCACCCGCGCGCCGTGAGCCACAGCACGTTCTCCGTCGTCAGCACCGTCGCCTCGCGCTCGCCGCCGAGCACGCCCCCGCTGCCCACGCACCCGTTGGCCACCAGCTTGAGGGGGCCCGTCTTGCGCGCAGAGGTGAGCCCCCCGCTGGCCGCCGCGAGCACGCTGCCGTCGATCCGCACCCCCTCGGCGATGAGCGTGCCCACCACGTCCCCCAACGTCGCGGGATTCGCATTCTTGTATTCGAGACCCGCGAGGAGCCCCGCCTGCTTGGCCGTCCCCGTCGCGAGCACGCACGCCAGGGGGTACGTCGTGAGGCTCTGCCCGTACCAGTCCTCGGGACGGTAATACCACTGCACGAGCCCACTGATGAGCCAGCGGTCGCCCACGATCGCGAGGGTCCGCCTCCGGGGCAACGCGATGGGCCCCGCGTAGGTCCCCGGCGCCAACACAAACTGCACTGGCACATCAAAGGCCGCGAACGATCCCGGCGCGGCCACGGTCCCAGCCGCAAAGGTCAACGTCTGGTAGGGCTTCTGGACCGTCCCGTTGCCCGTCGTGTCGCTGCCGTTGTGCGCGTCCACATGGACGTTGCCAAACCCCGTCGGCAGGGGTGCCCCACTCGGGCTCAGCGCATCGAGCGTCGCCAGCGCCTTCTGCACCGTGTCGTCGGCGCTCGAGAGATTGCCGACGAAGCCCGCACTGTCGACGTGCGTCCCAAGCGCGCGCTCCGTAAAGGCATAGCCCCGGCCCCCCGGCGTGGCCCCCGCATCGAAGTTGTCGAACTGCGGCACGCCCCCGCTCGTCAGCACGCGCCACGAGTAGCTGTCGCACCACACGGCCTCGGGGGCATCCATCGTGGGGTCGGTCCCCGCATACCCCACCCGAAAGGTGCTCCCGTTCGCGGCTGTGTGCGTGAGCCCCGGCACAGGGCCATCGATCCACCCGCGCGTGTAGGCCGCCCCGCTCGGCTGCAGGGCGTGGCTCACCACGCCGAGCTGGCAGTGATCGAGGGCCCGCAACCGCACGTTGCCCAACAGGCGCCACCCGCTGAGGTCGCTCCAGCTCGCCACGAGGTCGACCGCGTTGGGGCTCCAGGCCGCCGCTGCGGGCTCCGCCTCGCCGTAGATGCAGGGGTAGGGGCTCGTGCCGTGCGTGTCCACGAGGCGGCACCGCTCGACCGCCAGGGCCAGCGTCCCGCAGGCATCGCCCGCCGTCACCGACCCGGAGGCCTGGTTCGTGAGGCGCCCATCCCGCCACTCGATCCCCACGAGGACGAGCCGCTTCTGGGCGGGCATCAGCGCCCCGGCCCCGACATTCAAGTTGTAGGCACGGAGCTGGCCCGTGAGCCGCGCGGGCCCCGTCATGCCGGGCTGCTGCACGCCGCTGAGCGCCCCCGCCTCGCCGTAGATCCCCACCGTGGGCTGGTCCGCCACAAGATCGAGCCCCAGGCTCGCGTACTGCGTCGGGCTGATCCCCCACTCGATGTCGCCGCTGATCACGTAGGCGGCCCCCCGCAGGATGACCGCCTGGCGCCGCGGCAACGTGATGGCCCCTGCGTAGGTTCCCGGCGCGAGCACGAAGATCAGGGGCACGCGGAAGGCCTCCGCCGTCACCGCGACGGCCTGCGCGTTCGTCGCCGCCACCAGCGTCTGGTAGGGCTTCGCCGGCGTCCCATCGCCGCTCGTGTCGCTCCCATACACCGCGTCCACGTGGACCACGCCAAAGCCGCCAGGGATCGTGCCCCCGCCCCCGCCCCCACTGCCCGCGTGGGCAAAGAGCACGGATGCGACACCCGGCACCATCTTCGCCGCATTCCACCACGTGATGCTGTAGTCGCCGTTGACGTAACCCAGCACGCGGTAGTCAGGATCGATGGGCACCCCGTTCTGCGATAGCTCCAAGCTGACCGGCGCCTCGGCCGTGGCCCCCGCGGGCACGCGCACCACCACCAGCCAGTCCGGCTGGAGGGTCAGGGGCACCGCACTGCTGATCACGAGGGCCGTCTGGAGGGTGCGGCTGATGAGCCGCGCGTCCCCCGCTAGCACGAGGCGGAAGCCCCCGCCGTGGGGCGCGATCGTCGCCGAGGGCAGATCCTGGAAGATCCACGCCGCGGCCTCCATCTGGGCGAAGACCAGGGCGTCGATGGCCACCGCAAAGTCGCTAAACTGGTGCCACCACCCCTGGGCGTTCTCGTTTGGGTAGGCTACCTTGAATCGCGGGGTCTTCGCCGGCATCCGCCATCACCTCGTTTGAGTATCATTCACTCAAATTAGCTCCCCCCCCACCCTACCCGATCACGGCACCAAGTGCATTATTTGGGGCCGCTCGCGATTCGCGGGCCCGCTGTCATCCGGGCACGTCACACCCTCC
>Ga0315276_10000442_pt1 | contig 35898 bp, 26 predicted proteins | sample YL17G05_0_MG_FD_204542 | JGI IMG/M metagenome (GOLD analysis project Ga0315276, IMG submission 204542) | Sediment microbial communities from Yellowstone Lake, YNP, Wyoming, USA - YL17G05_0 | ecosystem: Environmental > Aquatic > Freshwater > Lake > Sediment | place: USA: Wyoming | collected...
AGCGACGAGAGCGGCTCCTTGTTGTCGAGCAGCCACTGCGCGGCGATCCTCCCCAGCGCGCAGATCAACCGCGGCTTCATCAAATCGATCTGCTCGATGAGATACCGTTCACAGCACCGGACTTCCTCCTCGAGCGGGTCGCGGTTCTGGGGAGGGCGACACTTGACCATGTTGGTGATGTAAACGTCGCCGCGGTCGATGTCGATCGCCTCGAGGATCTTCGTCAGAAGCTGCCCCGACCTCCCGACGAAGGGTTGGCCTTTCAGGTCTTCTTCGCGGCCGGGCCCCTCGCCGATGAACATCACTTTGGTTCTCGGGTTTCCCGCGCCGAACACCGTATGCGTCCGTCCCTCGTGCAAAGCGCAGGCCGTGCACGTTCTCACCGCCGCCTCGATCTCGCTCAAGCGTTGTTCCAAAGTCTTTTCGGTCCTCTCGGTCTTCGCCATGGGTTTTTCCGCGGGTTCGGCGGGCGGTTTTGCGGTGTCGAGGTACAGCGATCTTATACCTTTTCGCTCGAGCCGTTTTAAGCAGGAAATCACCAGGGGGGCGAATTCCTGTGGACAAGTGCCGATGGGAGTCTTCATCTAGCGGGAGACCTTCTTGAAGGTCTCTTCCTTGCGAGCGGTATCGAGGATGATATCCGCGATCTCGCGTTTGCTCTTGAGCCCCGTCGAGAGCACTTTCCCGCCGGCGTTGTAGATCGTCACGGCGTTGGTTTCGTGCTCGAACGCGGCCCCCGGCTCGAGAGGGTTATTCACCACCATAAGATCGCAGTTTTTCTTTATTCGTTTCTTCTCGGCGTTTCTCTCGGCATCGTCCGTCTCGACGGCGAACCCGATGATGACCCGGTCGCCTTTCGCGCGGCCGAGAGACTCGAGTATATCTTCGGTTCTCTCGAGCTCGAGCGCCCACACCGCGCCTTTTTGTTTGCGGTCGAGCGGCGAGGCCGGGCGGAAATCGGAGACCGCAGCGGCCATGACGAGAATATCGTGGCGGGGGAATTCTTCATGGAGGACGCGCGACATCTCCGAGGACGTCCTCACGTGGATGACCCGGACGCCAACCGGGGGCGGCACCGAGACGCGGGCCGCGACGACGGTCACGCGGGCGCCCCTCGATCGCGCCGCTTCGGCGAGGGCGAAACCCATCCGGCCGGACGACCGGTTCGAAATCACGCGGACGGGATCGAGGTCCTCCTCCGTGCCACCGGCGGTGACGAGGACGTTCAATTTTGCGAAGAGCGCGCCGTAAACCGTTTTCACGAAATCGACGATTTTCTCCGGTTCGGCCATTCTCCCCTCGGACTCGTAACCGCACGCGAGCTCGCCCTTCTCAGGCGGAAGGACGCGGTATCCCCGCGCGGTGAGTTTCTCGAGGTTCTCCCGCGTCGCGGGGTTTCTCCACATCACGTCGTTCATCGCAGGGGCGAGCACGACGGGTCCGTCGTACGCGCATATGATGGTGCTGAGAAGATCGTCGGCGGCCGCGCCCGCGAACTTGGCCATGGTGTTGGCCGTCACCGGCGCCACGACGGCTAGGTCCGCCCACTTGGCGAGGTCGATGTGTTCGATGGGAGACACGGTGCCCCGCTCACCGCCGGTGGAGAACATCCGTATGTGAACGGGATTTTCCGAGAGAGCTTCGAACGTCAGGGGGGCCACGAACTCGCAGGCGGCTTCGGTCATGACTACTTTGACCTGCGCTCCTTCACCGCGGAAAAGACGCAGGAGATACGCCGACTTATACGCCGCGATCCCCCCGGTGACACCGAGAAGTATCTTCTTGCCTTGGAGCGCTCCCATCATCTGCCCCATTCCCCGCTATCGTTACCCGAAAAGAGCATTCTCCGTCCGCTTGCGATCCCACCGAGTCCGGCTGGATCTTATACCTTATTCCTCTTCGTCTTCGAAGGCTCCCGTCTTGGGCTTCTCTTCGACGTACTTGAACTTGATTTTGTGGTCCAGGAGCCGGTGGAGCGCAATCATCGTGGGTTTTTCGTCCGAGTCCGACTGAGCGCCTTGGATGAGGAGGTTGTTGATTCGCCTTGCCTCTTTCGCGATCACCCTCACCGCTTCGTACTTGTTGGAAACGACTCCGGTCATTCTGTCGATCAGCACAACGTTCTTCATTGATCCCCTTCCACTCTGTTCTGCCCGCGACCGCGCGGATCCCGCTGCGAATCACCCCGCCGGTGCTCGCTGGGGTTGGAGCGCCGTCACGGACCCAGCGCTTCGCCCGGCTTCAAGTCTACGGCGGGCGATACTAGAACTTCTCGAGAAAACTTCCTTCGTACCGCGCCCGGCGATGACGTTCCGAAAGAACAATAGAACAAAGCGCGGCCACCGCCTCCTCGAGTCCGTCGTTCACGACGACGTACTCGTATTCGGGGAGGGCCCGAAGCTCCTCACGCGCGTTTTCCAACCGTGTCTTGATGGTCCCGGCGGGATCGGTGGCCCGATGCCTGATTCGTTGCTCGAGCACTTCGTATGACGGTGGTAAGATAAATATCGTAACGGCATCGGGAAAGACCTTTTTCACCTGCCGGCCGCCCTGAACGTCTACGCTCAAAACCACGTCGAAACCGGATTCGAGTGTCTCCTCGACGAAATCCCGAGGGGTGCCGTAGAAGTATCCGTGCACCTTCGCCCACTCGATGAGCTTTCCCTTTTTCAGCTTTTCGAAATCCTCCTCGCCGGTAAAAAAATAGGATTTCCCGTCGATCTCCCCCGGCCGCGGCGCGCGGGTGGTTGTAGAAACGGAACGGCGGAGCCCCGGAACCCGGTCGAGAAGCCCCTCGACCAGGGTGGTTTTCCCGGAACCCGAGGGTCCGGAGACGACTATGGGAAAGGCCCGGGTGACGCGCACCTTCTCCCCCGAACCGGCTCCCGGCGCGGTGCACCGCCCCGCCGGAGCCGTGATTCCTACTCGAGATTCTGGACCTGTTCGCGGACCTTTTCGGTTTCCTCTTTCAGAGAGACCATGATTTCGACGATTTCCGAGTCGGCCGCCTTGGAACCCGCCGTCGTCACTTCGCGGTGAATCTCTTGCAGTAGGTAGGTGAGTCTTTTCGCCACCGCCCCTCCCTTGTCGATGCACTCCTTGAACTGGGCAAGATGGCTCTTGAGCCGAACGATCTCTTCGGTAAAATCCAGTCTGTCCGCAAGAAGCGCAATCTCCGTCATCCATCGATCCGAGTCGATTCGCGCCCCTTCCATGAGCCTCGTCAGCCGCTCCTTGAGCGCCGCGGTGTGATACCCGGCGACCTCGGGAGCCCGCTTCTCCGCGCGCTTGACCAAGCGGTTGATGAGGACCACCCGGGCGAGAAGGTCCTTCTCCAGCGCCTTGCCCTCCGCCTCGCGCATCCTCGCGCAGGCGGTGACCGCTTGTTTCATCCCCTTGTCCAGAAGAGGCCACAACACGTCGGTGTCGTTTTCGCTCTCTCTCAGCGCGAAAACTTCGGGGAGCGAGGCGAGAGTCTTGACGTCCAAACCCGCATCGAGCTTGTGCCTCGCGGCGAACTGCCGGAGTTGCGTCATGTACTGCTCCATCAACGCGACGTTGATGCTGACGTTGTATCTCGGCGCGGTCGACTCCACGGATACGGTAAGTGTCACCCGTCCCCGCGCGATCCGCTCCTTGATCATTTCTTTGATCTCGGGCTCGCGCGGCATCAACGCCTTCGGCAGTTTCGTCGAAATGTCGAGGAAGCGGTGGTTGACAGTGCGAATTTCCACTGATACCTTTCCACTTCGATCGGAGACTTCCGCCTGGCCGTATCCTGTCATGCTGACGAGCATACGCGTCGCTCCTTGTCGGTTGAGTCACGCGGTCCAGACATTGGATCTTATCCGGCCTTCGCCTCTCTGTCAATGGATAAATCCTAAGAATATAAGGAGTTAATTCTCGGCGCTCCCCGGTTTCAGCCCATGAACCATTTGCTTCTTCATCTTCTGGCCGCCTCCGCGGCCCCCGAGATCCACGGACGACGGGTTCGCGGCATACGTTTGTTGCCTCCGATCCTGACAGTCGCTTTCCAGGGAGAAACGGACGTGCGGTACGGGGTCGTCGTCCTGTCTACGCCGGGACCGTTTTTCTATCTCGACACCGAGGAGCCGCTCGCGGGGACGGGCGCGGAAGTGTTCAAGCGGATCGAGGGGTTTTTGATCGGAGAGGTATCGGTCCTCCCCGGCGAGCGTGTCATCCGTTTCGAGTTGGCCGGGCACCGGGAGCCCGCCACGCTCGCCGTGTACCTCTTCGGGAGCGCGGCCAAAGTCCGCGTGGAGGGGCCGGAAGCCATTATCGAGTCGCTCGACCCCGCCGAATGCGGCGGACCGCTCCCACCGCCGAGCCCGTCACGCGGTAAGAGCCTGGTCTCGATCGATGCGGAGCGGTTTAGCCGGTTCCTCGAGCCTGGGGACGGATTCGCGCGCGGCATACCGGGACTCACACCCGAGCTTCTCGACTGTTTCACCGCTCCGGATGGAGCTGTTCGTGTTGAGCGGCTCATTGCGTTCCGCGATGCCCTACTCCTTCGGCGCGAGGCGTTCGTGCTGGGGACGCGCAAGCGCCCCGGGGCCGTGTGTCCGCTACCCCTCGGTTTCGATACGGAGCTTGTGGGATCCCCGCTCGCCGCCACCTACGGCCCCTTCCGGGACGCGGAAGAGGCCTGCCGGAGGGTTGGCGCATCGATCACGGGGGGTCTTCGAACGGAGATCATCGAACGGTTCGCGGCCCCCCTCGTGAAACACCTCGCGGGGAGAAAGCGGCTTCTTTCGGCTCTGGAAACGGAGAAGAAAGACGCCGAGGGCTTCTACTCTCTCAGAAACGAAGCGAACATTCTCGCCGCGTATCAATCACGCATCGGCGCCGGTGCGTCAACCGTGACGCTCCCGAACCTCTATGGTGACGGGGAGATCGCGATAGAGCTCGAGCCGGCGGTTTCGATTTCGGAGCAGATCAGGAAACGGTTCCGGCGGGCGAGCAAGCTCGAGCGGAGCCGCGTAGCGGTCGAGAAACGGATCCGCGCGGTCGTCGAGGAGATCGAGAGTTTGGAAAAGGATATCGACGCCGCCAGGCAGGCCGCTTCGCTAGAGGACGCCTTCCGCCCGATCGAGCGGCTCAGACGGCGGTTCGGGCTCGAACCGGCACCCCGGCGGGAGGAGCGCGTAGCCCGCCGATCGAAGGAACTCCGGCGAATCGAGCTCGATGCCCAGTGGTTCGTTCTCGTTGGGCGAAGCGACCGCGAAAACGACGAAATCACCTTTCGCATCGCCTCGCCGGATGACATCTGGTTCCACGCCCAACACATACCGGGATCCCACGTGGTCCTCAAGAGCCACGGAGCGCCGGGCAATCCCCCCGATCCCATTCTCGAGACGGCCGCGGAGATCGCCGCACACTATTCGAAAGCGCGACGCTCATCCGTGGTCCCAGTGATCTATACCCGCCGGAAGTACGTTCGAAAGTTCAGGGGCGCCAAGCCCGGCCAGGTCGTTTGCGAAAGGGAAAAGACGATTCTCGCAAAGCCGCGCCTGCCCGAAGCGGCGAAAAAGTAGGGCGAACGTCGCTGGCCGCAGTACCCCCCCAAAAACGAGAAGAGATACGATCGGCTCGTACCTCTTCTCGCGTTTAGGGAGGGCAATACACCAGCGGAATCAAGCTAAGGGCAAGGGCTATGATTCACTGGCCTGACAAGCCACTCAGGGGAAGGTGCCAGACACCTTGAGCGTCTGTTTGACCTTTTTCGACAGAGCCTTGGCGCAGCCAGATGTATCACCCTCTCTTTGCCACCAAGTGTTCCCTCTTCCTGCGTCCCGAGTGTTCGGAACACAGTCGGTCCGGGTCAGAGCCCGGATACGACATGATCTGATACCGCAACTGCCGTGCCAAAAAGCAAAACCGCCCTTTCGGGGCGGGTGCGTTAACTCTTTCGTTGGAAATGAATTAGAAACAGGGTGTCGAATCAGAGGGATTCGACGGAGCGTTCATTTTCTCGACTCGTAAACATTCTTTACAACGGTAAACAATATTTACTTTTCTGTCAATCCGCCCTCGGTGAGGACGAAACCGGTCCACTCGCTGTCCGGCACCGTCCCGTCGTAAAGAGTCTCGTCTCCGTCCTCCCAGTAAATCCGCAGCATGTCGCCGGGCGCGAGCGCGGGGCCATCTCGGAGCGTCAATGTGGTCTTGATCTTGATCTGGATCCGGTTCGGGGAGACCGCTTCGAACTTCGCCGAGAGCTTGATCGTCGTAGTAAAGACAAACGTCTCGCCGGCGTAGAGCACCTTTGTTACACCCGGGAAGACCGCCTCGGTCTTTGGAACCGGGAGCTGTTCGGCGACGGCGGCGACGGTGATCACCAGACCGACGGCGAGCAACACCGCTGAAAGCTTTCTCATGGCAACCCCTTCTCAGCTCAAAGCACGGGCCCGCTAAGGGTTGGCCGTGGAGCGGAATCCGCGCTCCGGAGCGAGACTGAACCTCTCAACGCGACATTTGGAAAGCTGGAACAACCCCAACCTAATATAGCACAGAATTCCCCGGACGGCAGCGTTTTTCCTCGTCCGGCCCGATGTTCCCTCTTCTTTCCGTTACCCCCTCTGTTCTAATTACCTGACTGCATCTCCCAGAGCGGGTCCCTTTCTGCGGACGTTTTCGTCCCGGATCGTGATCTTGGCCGAGTCGAGAAGTTCGAGCAGCGGAATCGCGTGTTTCCGCGTAACCGCAAAAAGCGCTTTCAGATCCGCGACTCCAAGACTCTCGTGGCTCTGGAACCACGTCTTCAGAGCCTCCACGCACGCGAGGTACGCCTCGCCGTGGATGTACCCGTCTTCCCCGACCCGCTTCACCAATTCGGCGTCCTTCAAGAATTGAAGCGCATCGACGAGAGCGCTTCGTCCTTTCCACGCCGCCTGGATCTCGGGAAGCCTGAGGAAAAAGATCCCCGCCTTTCTGATCACGCCCTCAAGACGGTCGATTTCGTCGCGAAGCTCACCGGCGAGTTCGACGCTCCGGCTCCCCGATCGCACACGGCTGTCCCGGACGTAGAGAGGCGCGGTGCGCGCGAGCTCTTCGAGAATGTTGTTGAAAAGGGGTGCCGGATGAGGGATTCGGAGTTTCTGTTTGAGCTCCTCCTTGTCGATCCCGTACCGCAGGGGGTGCGCTCGTGCGTATTCCTCGGCGAGCGCGCTCACGCGCCCGGCGAGCGCGGCGAGCGCGCTTTTCGCGAAAACGATACCTCCGATCACAGAGACAAGGTCTCTTTCCTCGAGGGCCTTGAGAACACCGGCGTCGAGCGCGGTCTCTTTGACACCGCGTACATCCGCCGCCTCGACCTCTCGGATGAGCTTTTCGGCGGGCTCCCCCGACTCTTTCAGCCCCAGGTGCTCGAGGACGGCCGGGTCGCGGCGGCGGTGTCTGCCGGCCCGCGGGTCGATGATGCGCCCACCCCCCAACACCCGCGTGGGCGAATACTTTCGAACGATGAAATGGTCCCCTTCGCTCCCGACGATGGGCGCCTCGAGCACGAGTTGCGCAAACCCGCTTTCTCCCGACAAGAGGACGTCTCGCTCGAGCAGGACCACCCGACCCAGGACTTCCCTCGCGCCGTGGTGAATTCGCACGCGTTCGCGGTGCTTGAGATCGAGCTCGGCGTACTCGGCGATCCGGAGCCGCGCGTCGATGAGCGAACTTACGAAGAAAGCCGACGGAGTCACGAGCATGTCGCCGCGGCTGGCCTCGGTGAGCTTCACCCCTTGGAGGGCGATGGCAAGCCGCTCACCCGCGTACCCTTGTTCGCGTTTTTCCCCGAAACTCTGGATCTCGCGGACGCGGACCGTCTTGTCCGCGGGCAGGAGCTGGAGCGAATCGCCGACTGAAACCGTCCCCGAATACCCGCTCCCCGTCACCACCACGCCGATCCCCTGCACATGGAAGACACGATCGACGGCAAGACGGAACGGTCCCGAGTGATCTCGTTCTTTGATGCGTCCGGTGAGCCCCAGGAGGGTCCGCTTCAATTCCTCGATCCCGTCTCCGGTTCTCGCGGAAGTTCCCACCACCGGCGCTTTCTCGAGGAAGGTCCCTTTGACAAGCCGAGCAATCTCCTCCTCGAGAAGGGTGAGCGTCTCGGTCGTCGCCAGATCGATCTTCGAGATCACGACGACGCCCGAGGCTATCTGGAGGGATCTCAGAACTTCGAGATGCTCTCTCGTTTGGGGCATCACCCCTTCGTCGGCGGCGACGAGAAGCATCGCCAGATCGATCCCACCTGCCCCGGCGACCATCTGCTTGACGAACTTCTCGTGACCGGGAACGTCGACGATCCCCACCATCGTCTCGGGATCGAGAGGCCACGGGGCAAATCCGAGTTCGATCGAGATTCCCCGTTCCTTTTCTTCCTTGAGCCGGTCGGTGTCCCATCCGGTCAGACGCTTGACGAGCTCCGTCTTGCCGTGATCCACATGGCCGGCGGTACCCAGTATGAAACGACGCTTGGCCACGACGTCACTCCGATACGCGGCGTATGCTGGCCCCGAGCTTGCGGAGCCTCTTCTCGATCGCTTCGTATCCTCTATCGATATGGTAAACGCGGCGAATCTCCGTCCGGCCTCTCGCCATCAAACCGGAGATGATCAGCGCGGAACTCGCGCGTATGTCGGTGGCCATCACGGGAGCGCCTTTCAGCATCTTCACGCCCGTGATGACGGCGATGTTGCCGTCCAGCCGGATGTTGGCGCCAAGACGGCGAAGCTCGGGGATATGCGTGAACCGATCGGGATATATGGTGTCTTTTACCGTGCTCGTCCCGCGTGCCCTGCAGAGAACCGCGATGATCTGCGCCTGCATGTCGGTCGGAAACCCCGGGTACTCCCGTGTGACGACGTGAACCGGGTCGACACGCTCGGGTCCTTCGACGTAAACGTTGTCCCTGCCGGTTTGGATTTTCGCGCCGCAGGCTCGCAAGGCGTGGAGGACGGACTCGAGGTGCGACGGGTTACACTTGTCGATCCGCACCTTCCCTCCCGTCGCCGCGGCGGCGGCGGCAAAAGTCCCAGCTTCGATCCGGTCGGGCATCACCCGATACTTGAGCGGTTCGATCTCCTCGACCCCTTCGATTCTCATCGTCGTCTGACCGATCCCTTCGATCTTCGCGCCGGCGCTCACGAGGGCTTCGGCAAGCTCGGTGATCTCGGGCTCGAGCGCCGCGTTCTTGATCGTCGTGATCCCTTTGGCGAGCACGCACGCCATCAGGGTCTGTCCGGTGGCGCCGACGCTCGATATCGGAAAGACGATCTCCGCCCCTTTGAGTCTTCGCGCGGTCGCGTTGATGTAGCCGCGGTCGAGCGCGAGCTTCGCGCCGAGACGCTCGAGGGCCATCAAATGGAGATCGATCGGACGGGGACCCCACGCGCACCCGCCTGGCATGCTCACGCGCGCCCGTCTGTGGGCGGCCACGAGCGGGCCGAGAACATAGATGGAAGCGCGCATCGTTCGCACGAGATCGTAGGGCGCCTCGAGCCGTTTGAGCCGGGTGGTGTCGATGGTGAGAACGTGTTTGTCGAACGTCACGCGCGCCCCAAGGATCTCAAGAAGCTGGATCATTGTGTGAACGTCCCTCAACCTCGGGACGTTCTCGATGACGTTTTTTCCCCGCGCGAGAAGCGCCGCCGCCATGAGCGGCAGCACGGCGTTTTTCGCCCCGTTGATCACCACCGTTCCGCTGAGTCTGGTGGGACCCTGAATGACGAACATATCCATTGAAATACTCCTCCACGGTGTGCCGCGGGCGGACCGAACACGGCGGAAAAAACCCGAATCTTCCACCGCCCGGATGGATCGCGCCTCGATTCTAGGCGATCCGGCGACCCCCGACGAGGGGAATTGTCAGGGTTTGCGCGCGGTGATGACTCGATCGAGGTCTCTGTAGTCCTTGTGCACCGCCACTCCGGCGAAAGCGGCCGCCTCGACCAGCGCGGAGACGGCCTGGCCCTGGGTGTCTCCGATCTCGAGAGCGATGATGCCGCCCGGCGCTGTGACGACGGGGAGGAGCGGAACGACCTCGCGATAGAAGTCGAGTCCGTCGAGGCCTCCGTCGAGAGCGAGGCGCGGTTCGTGGTCTCTGACCTCGGGAAGCAGGCGGTCGATCTCCGCCGCCGGCACGTAAGGGGGATTGCAGACGACGGCGTGGTACGTCCCGGGGCGGCCGCGAAGAAAATCCGCGGCGTTCGATTCGACGCAACGAACACGGTCGCCGACCCCGCTGCGCGCCGCGTTGTCGCGCGTGAGGACCACCGCGCCCCCATCGACGTCGACGGCAACGCATTCCAGGTCTCTCCGGCGGGCGGCAAGCGAGATCCCGATCACACCCGCGCCGCAGCAGAGATCGAGAACGGCAAGCCTCCCGCCTCCGTTCTCATTACCGCTCCCAAGGGGGATCTCGGGGAGCAGTGCCTCGACCTTTTCGACGAGAAGCTCGGTGTCCGGACGCGGGATGAACACGCCGTGTCGCATGTCAAACGGGAGCGACATGAATTCGGTCGAGCCAAGGATGTACTGAAGCGGTTCCCTCTCTCCTCTCCGGTGGAGCATGCAGTGGAAAAGATCGCGCTCGCTTCGATCGAGCACCCGGTAGGGGCTGAGGTAGAGGTCCGGAGACCGGCACCCGAGCACGTGGCCGAGAAGCCACTCGGCGTTTCGTCTCGCGTTGGGGACGGCGCGCTCGACGAGGTAGGCCTCGGCTTCGCGGAGAAGTCGAAGGATGTCGGTCACGTCGGAGAGCATGTGTGTTCTAGGGAAAATACTGGTGGCGGGCTGAAGGTCTGTCACGGGTCCTTCGCGGGAACGAGCGAGGATCACCCGTCGCGCCGCCCGCGGCGGGAAGCCGAGCGAAGTGGAGCGCTGGACCCGTGACGGGCCTTCAACCCGCCGGCTCATCTACTTCTTGATCTTCTCCATGGCATCGGCGTGGACGAGCGCGTTGATCATCTCGTCGAGATCGCCGTCGAGAATAGCGCTGAGACGGTGCATCGTCAACCCGATCCGGTGATCGGTGACACGCTGTTGCGGGAAATTGTAGGTTCGTATTTTCGCGCTCCGGTCGCCGGAGCCGATCTGGCTTCTGCGCTCCTTCGATATCTTTTCTTCCTGTTCCTTCTCGGCCTTTTCCAGCAAACGCGCCCTGAGCACCTTGAGACCCTTTTCCTTGTTCTTGTGCTGCGACTTCTCGTCCTGGCAGCTCACCACGATCCCCGAGGGGATGTGGGTTATGCGGACCGCGGTCTCCACCTTGTTCACGTTTTGCCCGCCGGGACCGCTCGACCGGAAGACGTCGATGCGAAGATCTTTCGGATCGATGTCGACCTCGACCTCTTCCGCCTCCGGAAGCACCGCCACGGAAACCGCCGAGGTGTGGATCCTCCCGCTTGCCTCGGTCACGGGGACCCGCTGGACACGATGGACACCCCTTTCGAACTTGAGCGTGCCGTAAGTGTTTTGCCCCTCCACGATGAAGATCACTTCTTTGAAACCGCCGATCCCCGTCGGATTGCTCGACAGAACGTCGACTTTCCACCCTTTCTCTTCCGCGTATCTGACGTACATCCGCATCAGATCGGCGACGAACAGATTCGCTTCCTCGCCGCCGGTCCCGGCGCGAATTTCGACGATCGTGTTTTTCGAATCCGACGGGTCCTTCGGGACGAGCATGAACTTGAACCGTTTCTCGAGCTCGCCGCGCTTCTCCAGCAGCTCATCGACTTCCGTCCGCGCCATCGATACCAGCTCGGGGTCCTCGTTGGCCGTTATCACCGCTTCGTCGTCCTCGATCGTTTTGTAGACGTCGCGGAGACGCTTCGCCACGGCGACGACATCCTCCATATCGGACCGTTCCTTGGCGAGCTTCTTGTACTGTTTGGGATCGGAGAGAAACGACTCGTCGGTGAACCGTTCGGTGAGGTGTTCGAACCTCGCGAGTATCTGTTCGACGTGATCTTTCATGAGAAACTCCGCCGCCGGGCGCTCGCCGCTACCGGGAGGGCACCTCGAGCGTCACCGCGCGGCGGTCCAGAGAGGCCTCGAGGGCGGCGATCGCGACCTCGAGCATGTCGTCGGTCGGCGGCTTGGTCGTGACCCTCTGGAGGAGGAGCCCGGGCCAGATCGCCGGCTTCAAACACCTGGCGAACCTAGCCTTCGCCGAGAGCTTGATGAACTCGAACGAGATCCCCCCAATGAGAGGGATGAACGCGAAGCGGAGCAGGCGATCTTCCACCGTCTCCGGTTTTCCGAGAAACATAAAAACGAGAACGCTCACGACCATCACGACAATGAGAAAGCTCGTCCCGCATCTCGGATGGAACGTCGAGTATTTTCTTGCGTTCTCCGTGGTCAACTCATCTCCCGATTCGAAGGCATAGATCGTCATGTGCTCGGCGCCGTGATACTGGAAAACCCGCTTCATCTCCTTCCAGCGGGAGATGGCGATGATGTAGACGAGAAAAATGATCAGCCTGAAAACGCCGTCGATGAGATTGAATAAAACGCCGTCCTCGACGCCCAGGATTTCCGTGAGCATGAGCGGCACGTAGAAAAAGAGAAGCAACCCGAGCCCGAGGGCCGCCGCCACGGACAGGGCGATCGCCAGAGACGTCGCCAGCTCCCCCCTCTTCCGGCGAGGTGTCTTCTCTTCGACCGATTGGGAGGCCGAAAAGGTCAGGGATTGAACCCCGATGTAGAGCGTCTCGACCAGCGCAAAAGCGCCCCGAACGACCGGGAGATTCAGGATCTTGAACCGGCGAACGAGGCTCTTGAAAGGGATCTTCTGTATGACGATCCGACCCTGAGGCGTCCTCACCGCCGTGGCGTAGTGGGTCGGAGAACGCATCATGACGCCCTCGATCACCGCCTGACCACCGACACTAAAGATTTTTCCGGGCATGGCAAGAACGGTCTACCGGCGGCGGCAAGCGCTCGCGAGGGTCCGCCTAGTCGGAATCTTTGTAGTTGTATTTGTTCCGGAAACGTTCCACGCGACCCGTGGAATCGACGAGCTTCTGCTTCCCGGTGAAGAAGGGGTGGCAGCTGGAACAGATTTCGACGTGAATGTTCTCCACGGTGGAACTCGTCTCGATGATGCTTCCGCAGTGGCACGTGATCTTCGTGCGTTTGTATGCGGGATGGGTTTTTTCCTTCATTGCCTCTCTCCCTGTGACCTTTCTCCGCCACCGTCTCGTCCCCGCATCCGGCCGTCTTCATCGCCGGATGGCCTTACGGGCGATCGGTTCGTGGTCGATTTCGAACAGTATAACGGATCGCCGGACCGGAAGCAACCCTGAATCCGGAGACCTGAATCCGGAGACCGACCGCCCCCTACGTGTTCATCGATGTGAGGAACGCCGCGTTGTCCTTCGTCTTGCTGAGTTTTTCGAGCAGGAACTCCATGGCCTCGACCAGAGGCTTTTCGTTGAGGAACTTCCTCAGAATCCATATCTTGGCGAGATCCTTTTTTGGAAGAAGAAGCTCTTCCTTCCGGGTCCCCGACCGAAAGATGTCGATCGCCGGGAAGATCCGTTTGTCGACGAGACGGCGGTCCAGATTGATCTCCATGTTTCCCGTGCCCTTGAACTCTTCGAAGATCACGTCGTCCATGCGGCTCCCCGTCTCGATGAGCGCCGTCGCGATGATCGTGAGGCTCCCGTTGCCCTCGATGTTCCGGGCGGCGCCGAAAAACCTCTTCGGTCGCTGGAGCGCGTTCGAGTCAACGCCTCCCGAGAGGATCTTCCCGCTGTGGGGAACCACCGAGTTGTGGGCTCGCGCCAGACGGGTGATGCTGTCGAGGAGGATCACCACGTCCTTTCCGTGCTCGACGAGTCGTTTGGCTTTTTCGATCACCATGTCGGCGACCTGAACGTGGCGCTCCGCGGGCTCGTCGAACGTCGAGCTGATCACTTCCCCTTTGACCGACCGTTCCATATCGGTCACCTCTTCGGGACGTTCGTCGATGAGAAGAACGATGAGGTACACCTCTTTGTGATTCGTGGTGATCGAGTTTGCGATCTTCTGCAGGAGCATCGTTTTTCCCGTTCGAGGAGGCGCCACGATGAGCGCGCGTTGACCCTTACCGATCGGCGTGAGGAGATTGATCACTCGCGTCGAAAGGTCCTCGTCTTCGGTCTCGACGCTCAGCATTTCCTCCGGGTACAGAGGCGTGAGGTTGTCGAAGAACGGTTTCGTCTTCGCCACATCGGGGTGTTCGAAGTTCACCGCCTCCACCCGTAGAAGCGCGAAGTAACGCTCCGAGTCTTTGGGCGAGCGAATCTGCCCGGATATCGTGTCGCCGGTACGAAGATCGAACTTCTTGATCTGCGAGGGCGACACGTAGATGTCGTCGGGACCGGGCAGATAGTTGTAGTCCGGAGAACGGAGGAAACCGTACCCCTCGGGAAGAACCTGGAGCACTCCTTCCGCGAAGATCAGCCCGTTTTGCTGAGTCTGCGCTTCGAGGATCTTGAAGATCAGCTCCTGTTTGCGCATACTGCTCGTTCCCTCGATGCTGAGGGAACCGGCGACCTCCATGAGCTGGGCTATCGTCTTAGCCTTGAGCTCGGCTATGTCCATCGACTCACTCTTGGTAGTAATGGCAATCCTCCTCCTCCGTGATCCGACACGCGGTCAAGACCTTCGGCAGTGAAAAAAAGTTGATTCGATCTCCGCCAGGGGTTCGCTCCCGGGAAATCCGTTTCTTATGAGGTGCAGATCGACTTCACGAACTCGATGATTCTAGAGGGTTTCGCCTGGAGGGGCCGAGGGCCCCAGGGAACCTACCGATCCTGTAGCCCCAGCTACAACACCTTCCGCCGCGGTCGGTTCCCGCAGCGCCGACGGTGCAACTCCTGCACAGCAAATTCCATTCCAGAAAATGCGCCCGGTGTCGGCCCTGATCCCGGGGCTTGATCACGACCGAGTCGCCCCGGGGGCCGCGAGTGCCGGCCCGGTGTTCGGAAGCTGCAGGTTCGGGAGCTTCCCCCAGACTACTGTTGCGTACCGCTCCCGCGTTTCCTCAATTCATCGAAACGAAGCTCACACCGGCGAGCTTTTTCAGTGTCTCCCAATTCGTTGTACGCCCTCGTGAGCGTCCGCCAGCCGTCGATATCGTCCGGGCTGAGGGCGACGAAACGCTCGCCCCACTCCGCAGCACCTCTCCAGTTTTCGAGGAACACGTAGACAACCATCCCGTTGCGTACCGTGGCCGCGTCGGTGGGGTTCAAAGCGAGGGCTTTTTCGTAGTACTCGACCGCCTTGGCGAGTGTCGCCGGGTCCTTTGCGTCCTTGCCGAGGTTGAAGTTGACCACGCCGAGGTTGAAGAACAGGGTGCCATCATCCGCTCCGAGTTTTGCGCGCGCCTGTGCGGCGAGATCGAGGAAGAGCGACGCCCCTTTCCAATTCCTGGCGTTCACCAGGTCGTAACCGATGTCCTCGATGGCCCTGTAGTTCGTCGGATCCTCTTCCACAAGACGTCCGAACCGCGACGCCGCTTCCTCCACCCTCCCGGTCTTCGCCAAAATCTGGCCGGCGACCTTCAAGGCGTCGACGTATTGCTTGTCCCCGGGTTTCGCCAGCTCGAGAACTTTGTCGAAATTGGTTACGGCCTTGTCGTAGTACTGGGCCGCTTGCGTGCTGTCCGGGTCTTCGTCCGCCAGACGGGTGTAAACGGTGCCCAACTGGGAGTATCCTTTCGCATCGACCGGATCGGCCTCGACCGCCCGCTCGAACTCCGCCGCCGCCGCCAGTTGATCGTCGTCTTTGAGAGAGTTGAGCGCCTTATTGTAGTGCTTCGCGAAGTTGCTCTGAATGTTGTTTTGGGCATCCGTCTCGCGGGTCGGGTCGATCTGGGCGGACCTCTTGAAATGCGAGTACGCAAGACCGACGCTGTCGAGGTAGCTGTACGCGAGTCCCAGCTGGAACTCCGCTTCGGCGTCGTTTGGATTCGTCGCCAAAGCCTCGTTCGCCGTTTTGATCGCGAGATCGTACCTACCAGACTGGTTGTGCAGAATCGCGCTGGTCGTCTGAACCGTTCTGCAGCCCGCCGCGATGGCGGCGAGGACAACTAGGACAACCGCTAATCCGAGCTTTCGTGACATCATTCGAACATCCCTCCCATTGGAGCCTTACTTTCTCGGGAACATCCCAAGACACCGTTCGACGCGGACCGCCCCGTGATCCCGACCTCAATGGCCTCGACAGCCATCCGTGCAAGTCGTAGCTCGCAACAGTTTTTTTCGCACTCGCTGATCCATGGATAACGTTTGACGAGCCCGGCCTAAGGAAGGTGCCTCGTACGGAATTTCACCGCAGCAGGTAGACAGAAATTCCACGAAACGGGGGTGTTCCTGCCTCCTATATAAATGACTGCCATACGGAGTGTCAAGTATTTTACCGAGCTTATCCGTTACGTGTCAAAGGTTTTCGACACGGGAGGGCGCCGGTCTCTCCGGCTGGGGGGTCCTCGCCCCGTCTTCCGACCGGCTCCGGATCCCGCGACGGCGGCGCAGCGTAACCGCATATAAGTAATATGGTTATGTGACAGCTCGCCGCCCCTCAACCGAACGACTCAGGGTCCACGTCCCATCGCAGCTCGATCGCCCCACCCCCGCGCATTCCATCGACGATCCGGCGGTACGCGGCGAGGATCTCGTTTTTCGAGACCGTCGCCAGTTTCCCCTTGATGAGCACGTGCTCGCGGTATCTGTTTTTCACCCGTTCCACGGGGGGCGCGGCCGGACCGAGGACCTCGACCCCCCACCGCGCGCACTTGCGCCGGACCTCGTCGGTCCACGACTGGACCGTTTCGTGGAGGACTTCCTTGCGCGTAGCGCTGAACGACGCGAGCACGATCCGAGAAAACGGGGGATAGCGAAGCTCCCTTCTCACCGCGAGTTCTTCTCTCATGAACCCGCCGTAATCGTGCGTCCCCAAAAACTTGAAGACGTAGTGGTCGGGAGCGAAAGTCTGGACGACAACCTCCGCGTCACTCCCCGCTCTTCCCGCCCGTCCCGCCACCTGCATCAGTTGTTGAAAAGTTCTTTCGGCCGAGCGGAAGTCGGGGTAATTGAGACTCTCTTCCGCATAGAGCACGCCGACGAGATTGACCTTCGGGAAATGGTGGCCCTTCGACACCATCTGCGTCCCGATGAGGATCGGGTATTTCCCCGTGCTGAACTGTTCCAACACGCGTTTGTGCCCCTCTTTTCCCGCCGTAGTGTCCGCGTCCATCCTGAGGATCCCCACGCCGGGGAGAAGCGACGCAAGATCGAGTTCCACCCGCTGGGTTCCCGCTCCGGAGAAGAACAGCCTCGTGCCCCCGCATTGCTCGCAGCGGGAAACGGCGCTCCTGTGGTACCCGCAGTAGTGACACTTCATCCGGTTTGCCACGCGGTGATAGATCAGCGCAATATCGCAGTTCCTGCAACGCGCCGTCCAACCACACGCGTTGCATTGGACGAACCGCGAGTGTCCTCTCTTGTTGAGAAAGAGGATACACTGGTGTCCTTCGCGAACGTTGCTCTCGAGGCGCTCGACAAGATAAGAGGAACAGAATGCCGCCTCCAGACATTCCTTTCTCAAATCGACGAAAACTATCCTGGGCAGAGTAGCTCCCCCGATACGCGCGGGGAGCGAGAGATACGAGTAGCGGCCTTCGAGGGCGTGATGGAGCGATTCGGCCGAAGGGGTCGCGGAACCCAGGACGACGGTGAGATTTTCGAGTTTACCACGCATCAACGCGACGTTTCGAGCGTGGTAACGGGGCTTGTCGTCCTGTTTGTACGAGTCGTCCTGCTCTTCGTCGACGACGATGAGCCTCAGATTCTTGACGGGGCTGAAGACCGCCGAGCGCGGTCCAAGCACCAACCGGCACTCGCCTTTTTCCACGCGGTCCCAGATCTCGAAGCGCTCGACTCCCGTCAAGCGGCTGTGGATCACCGCCAGGATCCCGCCGAAGACTCTCCTGTACCGGATGACCGCCTGCGGGAGAAGGCTGATCTCGGGGACGAGGACGATACACCCGCCCCCGCGCGCGAGGACGCGGGCCGCGGCCCTGAGGTAAACCTCCGTCTTGCCGCTTCCCGTGACGCCGTGGAGAAGACTCGGTGAGAACCGTCCCGACGCGAGCGCCGCCTCGAGGTTCTCGAGCGCCCGATGCTGATCGACCGTCAGCTCCGCGACGGGAGACTCGATGTCGTCGAGAGGAGAGGTCGCCGAAGGTTCGCTTTTCTCGAGGAGCCCTTTGACGACAAGCGCCTTGATGTGCGCCGTCGTAAAGCCCCAGTCATCGGTGATTGTATCGATTTGGATGGCGCAGCCGGATTCCACGAGACGTTCGGCGAGAGATAGTTGTCTCGGCGCCGCTTTGAGCTTCCGTCGTAGGGTCTCGATTCCCCCCTCGATCCGCGCGACACGGACGAGGCCCTCGAACTTCTCCCTTTTTTTCGCCCGCCTGATGCTCGACGGAAGCGCCGCCTGCACCGCTTCCCCCAACGAGCACCCGTAGTACGACGCCATCCAGCCGGCGAGCTCGAGTAGCGCCTCCGACAAATAGGTCTCCATGACGGCTTTTATCGGTTTTGTCCGCTCGACGTCGCTCGCGTCGGCGAGTTCGACGACCACTCCGCCGAGTGTCCGCCGCCCGAAGGGTACCTCCACCCTCCGGCCGACGAAGATCTCCGGAGCGAGCTCGGGGGGAACTTCGTAAGTGAACAGGTTCGCCACCGGAAGGGGCAGAGCGACCTTGACGTACGAGGCGGTCTGTCCGGGGAGTTTTTGCGTCGCGCTCATCCCGGTGATTATAACCGCCGGGACGGGGCCGGGCAAGCAAGTCGGAAACGGGACGTTTCGGGCGGCGCCTTCGGAGAGACGTCCCGCGCGGCTATTTTCTGCAGCCGATGATCTCCTCGATCCGGCCGACGAGGCGGCTCGGACTGAACGGTTTTATGATGTAGTCGACGGCCCCCACCTCGAACCCGAGCCTCTTGTCCGCTTCGCGTCCCTTCGCGGTCAGCAGGATAATGGGAATGTTCTTGGTCTCGGATTGTCTTTTCAGACGGCGGCATGTCTCATACCCGTCGAGGACGGGCATCATGATGTCCAGAACGATGAGATCGGGCTGGGCCTGGATCGCTTTTTCGACGGCGAGCTCTCCGTTGTTCGCCGTGATCACTTCGAAGCCCTCGGCTCCGAGACTGAATTCGAGTATCTGAGTGATGTAAACCTCGTCGTCCACGACGAGTATCTTTCCTTTTCTCATCTGTTGCTCCTCCCCGGGTACCCGGCGGTTAGACGGACTCTCGTCCCTGCGCCGGCGAAGTTTCCAAAGCCTCTTCGACCGGCCTCGAGCCGCTGTCCGCCCCGAGCTCGCTCATCGCCTCGACGAACGCGCCGACGACCTCGGGGTCGAAAAACGTTCCCGAACGGTGTTTCAGTATCTCTTTTGCCTCTTCAAAGGTGTACCTGCGCTGATACGGTCGTTCCGAGATCAATGCCCGGAGCGAATCGGCCACGCGGATGATCCTCGCCCCGAGAGGAATCGCGCGCCCGCTGAGTTTTCCCGGATATCCGGTGCCGTCGTAATTTTCGTGATGGTAAAGCACGATCTCTCTTACTCTTGAATCCGATTCGATCGCTCTCAACAGCTCGTCCCCGATGACGGTATGGCTCTCGATCTTTTCCCGGTCTTCCGAAGAGAGATCCGAGGGTTTTTTTAAGATGTGGTTTCCGATCCTGGAAAGACCGAGGTCGTACACTGCGAGCATGTAAGGAAGCGCCGCCCTGGTCGGCTCGTCGAGTCCGAGTGTCGCCGCGGCCCGCGTAACGACGTCGGTGACGTACAAGTTGTCCCTCGCGTCGACGAACCTTTTCGACTCGAGCACCGCCTTGTAGGCGTCACGTACGTGCTCGTAAACGCGCGAAGCGTCGGTGAATCTCTCGACCTTCCCAACGGCGTCCGCGAGACGCGTGGTAAAGAATTCGAGGAGCTGGCAGTCCGCTTCGGTGAAAGTTCGTTTGCCGACCGGGCTCGCGACGTTCAACACACCGATGATATGGTCGCCGCGTATGATCGGTACGCAGAGGAACGATCTGGAGCCGTACGCCGGCTCGTTGTTGCTTCTGGCCACCCTTCCGTCTTTTTCGATGTCCTTGACCAGCATCGGCTTGCCTTCGGCCGCGACCCGGCCCGCTATTCCCTCGCCGAGTCTCACGCTGGTGTGTTCGACGACTTCTTCCTGCATCCCGATCGCCGCCTCGATCCGAAGTTCATTGTTCACCGGATCGGCGAGCATGAGAGAGACCTTCGTCGCGGCCATCAGTTCGGAGACGTTTTCCACGACGAGTTCCAGGAATTTCTCGATTTCGAGCCGCCGTACGGTGCTGGTGACGTTCATTACGCGGGCCCTCGTGATCACCTGTCTCTTCGGTAACACCACGACGAACCGCGCGCCTCCTCCCGTCATGTTCTGGACCCAGATCCGTCCCTCGTGCCACTCGACCACGCTCCTGCACATGGCGAGTCCGAGTCCCGACCCGCCGTGTTCCCTCTTATCGGTGCCGTCCACCTGGTAGAATTGTTCGAAAACCTTCTCGAGCTGGTCCTCTGGAATTCCGATCCCGTCGTCTTCCACAACGATCCGGACCGAGGCGACCTCCTCTTCGAGCCTGACCCAGACGTTTCCATTCGAACCGCAAAACTTGGCCGCGTTGTGAAGCAGGCTTACCACGAGCTGTTTTATGAGATCGCGTTCGGCATGTATGACCACGCTGTCCGTTGGCAGATTCTGATGGACGGTGATCTCCTTGATTTCGAAGTTCCGCGAGAGCTCCGCCACCGCGGAACCCATGACCTGCTTGAGATCGCAGGGACGCCTCTCGAACTTCATCGCCCCGGATTCGAGCTGGGAGAAGTCGAGAATGTCCTCGACGAGCGACATCAATCGTCTGCTCTCCTCGTCGATCACATAGAGGAACTCCTTGAGGAGATCTTTGTCCACGCTGTCGACATTCTTTATCAGGGTGTCGCAGTACGCGTGTATGGATGTGAGCGGCGTTCTGAACTCGTGCGACATCGTCGCCACGAAGGTCGATTTTATCCTGTTCACGCTGGAGAGTTTCTCGGTGAATCTGACGAGTTTCTCGTCCTTTTGTTTGAGCTCCTCGATGATCCTCGCGTTGCTTATCCCGATCACCGCGAGCGTCGAGATCGTCTCGAGCGTCTCGATGGCATAGCCGAGCGAGAGAGCGGGGTCCTCGGGAGTCTCCACCGTGATGAAGCCGATCGTCTGGTTTTCCTCCGAGAAGAGCGGTACGACGAGCATGTCTATCTCGTCCCAGGTGTTCCGAACGAGCATCGCGTCGTCATCTGGCACATCCTCTCCGTACCAGGGGGTGCTGTTCTTGACGAAGTAGCTCTTGCTGATCCGGAACCGGGGATCGATCATCTTCTCGTATTCGGACATCGGGATTCTGTAGTTTTCGGTTTTCTCCACGACATCGAGAGCAAGACCCACGTGAGAGCGCGTTTCGAACGACTGCGCCTTGTCGTTGAAGAGCCTTAGAGTCACCGTCTTGAACCTCAGGTGGTCACGGACGAGTTCCACGACCATCTGGATGACGTCGTCTAGCTTCCGTCGCCGTTGGATCGAGACCCCCATCTCGAGGATCTTCTCCAGACTCTCCGCACGCCGCATCGACGCCAGAGCCTGCTCCTTCTGTTTGATCATCAGATCGTTGCTGTCCTCGTAGATGTCCTTGGCGACCCTGTTCAGCCTGGCGAGCTCGGCTTTCGCCGTCTCCATTTCCGCCTTGCGTGCGCGGGCCGCGGCGTCGCGCTCCGCTCCCCAGCGGACGTAGCCGCCGACGACGGCTCCGATGACGAGGGCGAGCGACGCCGCGTCCGACCATCTCGCCGCCAGGAGAATCCGGGGCAAGGTACCGCCGGACACGAGCGGCAACGCCTGATAGAGGATCCAGGAGAGGACCGCCGCGGCGACGACCCCCGGCAAAGCGGTCAGCGCCGACCCGTCTTTCATCGTGGTTTCCCGCAGGGCGAACGCGGCGAGCCTCGCCGTCGCCCCGACGAGAAGCGAGTTGATGAAGCCGAGAACCAACACCTGCGTGGACTTAACCGCTGGAGTGGCGATGAATACGAAGGCGACCGCGAGCCCGAGCAGGAGCATCTCCCGGAGCAGGGCGTTGGGGAGGACGGGCGCGGGACCCTCCGCCCCTTCCTCCTGGTATTGCCCGGCCCCCGAAGGCGCCGAGAGCTTTATCGCCGCGATGGCGAGAAAATAGAAACTCACGACGCTCGAAAAGGAGAAGAAAAGAACCCTGACAAAGATCTCGTCGGGCGACGCGGCCGTGAAGTTCCAAAATGCCGCGCGGGCCGCGGCAAAGATCATCACTGAATGAAAAAGCGAAGCGAAGCCCGCGTTGAAACGCGTCCTCCGGCCCTTCCACATCGCGTACCCCGCGACGGCAAGCAGCACGGCCGACACGACGAGGTATCCCCCCGTCCCGGCGGTTCCGAAGTGTAAGACCCTGCTAAGCAAAGACATCGTTTTCAACGGGTCGAAAATTGTGTCACTGCGCGTGGCTCTCCACGACCTCGCGCAGCGCCCTCCTCAACTCGAGGGCCTGCTGTTTGGACAACGAACCGTCGTCGATCAGAACCTCGATGAACCGGTCGACGACCTCTTTGTCAAACTGCCGCCCGGAGCACTCGACGAGCTCTCTTACCGCTTCGACCACGCCGAGCGGTTTGCGGTAGGGTTTCTCTATCATCATCGACTGGTACGCGTCGATCACAGCCAGAATCCGGGCGCCGAGGGGTATCTGATCCCCCTTGAGCCCGACGGGGTACCCCATCCCGTCCACCCTCTCGTGGTGATAGAGTGTGATGTTGCTTACGAGCTCCACGAACTCGAGCGGCCTCATCAGATCGGTCCCTTTCTTCGGGTGGGACTGGATCTGGCGGATCTCCTCGGGCGTCAAGTGGAACGTCTTGTTGAGTATCTCATCGCTCACTTTGGTCATCCCGATGTCGTGGACGCTGGCCACGTACTGGACGACCTTGACTTCCTTCTCGCTCAACGAGAGCTTTCTCGCCGTCCTCACCGCGAGGTTGACGATCTTTTCGATCGCCTTCGTCTCGATCTGCCGCGCCACCATCTTCTGCAGCGCATCGACGGTGTCGCGAAGGCCGGTCGCGGTGCCGTCCGCGGCGCGGAGCCTCTCAAGCGCTTTGGAGATCCTCTCGCCATAGGACATCAACAGGTTGAGATCGTCCTGATTGAACGGCTTTCCGGAGGTCTTGTTGTTCACGTTGATTACGCCGACGACGACTCCGTTCACCACGAGCGGAGCGCTGAGGAGCGAAAGCGTCTCGTACTGCGGATTGTTCGGCGCGTTGTGCACGTGGTTGTCCTCAATGTTGTCGATGAGAAGCGGTTTGCCCGTCTCGGCGACCTTTCCGGCTATTCCCTCTCCCACCTTGACTCGGGCTTGTTCGACGATCCACTCGTCCAGACCGTACGAGACCTTGATAAACAGCTCCGACCGCGTCCGATCGAGAAGCATCAACGAGATTATCTTGGCCGACAGCAGCTCGGCGATCATCCGCACGATGAGGTCGAGCATGTCGTGGAGATCGGTCTTCGCGCTGATTAGCTCGGAGAGATAACCCACGATGTCGTTTCCGCAGTGGGCCTTGGGCAGCGCGAACATGAACTTGCTCCCCACGTTTTCCTCGCTCTCAACGCGGATCGTTCCGCCATGCCGGTCGATGATGTTTTTGACGATGGTGAGCCCGAGACCGATGCCGTCGTCCATCCGCGACTTCTCGGACTTAACCCGGTAGTACCTATCAAAGATCCGGCTCCGAGCGGTCGCGGGAATCCCGATTCCCTCGTCCTCTATGGATATCAGGACGTTGACCGGCTCTTCTTTGGCGCGGACCCGGACCGTCGTCCCTTCGGGCGAATACTTGATGGCGTTCGCGATAAGATTGATGAACACCTGGACGGCGAGGTCCCTGTCCACGTCGATCTTCGGGAGGTCGTCGGGGAGGAGTATTTCGAGCGTTATCTTTTTCTCGTTGAGCTTCGGTTTGATGGCGCATGCGACCTGGTCCGCGATTTCGCGGACGTCGACGGGCCGCCGCTCGAGCGGCCGCTGGCCGAACTCGATGTTGGACACGTTCAATATGTCGTTGACGACTCTTATCAGCCGCTCCGTTTCCTTACCCACGATCCCGAGGAACGCCTGTTTTTCCTGGAAGCCGGGGTCGTCGACGTGCTCGATGATCGCCTCGACGTACGCCTTGATCGACGTAAGCGGGGTCCGCAACTCGTGCGACACGTGGGAGACGTACTCGAGCTTGAGTTGGTTGACCTTCTCCAGCTCGCCGATCTGTTTTTCGTAGGTTTCGATCTTGCGCTGGAGCGACTCGTAAAGGGTGCTCTTGGCTATCGCGATGACGAGCTGATCGGTGATGATGGAGAGAAGCTGGATGTGCCTCTGCTCGAATACCCCCGGCAAAAAATCGCCGACGTAGAGGACCCCCAGCACCCTCTGACCGGTGTTGAGCGGAAGCCCGACGAGAGAACGCACGTTCGCCGACTTGATGAGCCTTTCATCGCCCGTTCTCTTGTCGGACTGGACGTCGGCGACGATCACCGGCTGGCCGCGCTCGGCAATCCATTCGGTCAGCGACCCGATTCGTCCGTTCAACCCCACCGTGTGCTGGCGGCTCTCCGACACCCCGACCGACACGGCGTTGGTGATCTCGCGGTTGGAGTTGAAGAGAACGATGCTCGCCCACGGACGCGACATGAGCATCGTCGCCTCTTTGCCGACCATTTTGAGAAGGGTCTCGAGAGTCATCACGGCGTTGATCCCGAGGCTGATGTCGTAGAGCCGGGTGAGTTCCTGGATCTTGGTTTCGAATTCTTCCTCTTTCTTCCGCAGAACGTCCATGGAGTCGACGAAGCTTGTCTTGAACGCCACGGCGAGGAAGAGAACGAGACTCAGGAAGCCGGTCAGGACGAGCAACGACCCAAAAAGGAAATTTCCGTCGAGGTACACGTCGTTTTCGAACGGGTAACAGTTGTGGTGGGGGATCGATCCGCGAAGCTCGAGGTAACCCATGAGCGCGACCGCGGCGACCGTGCCGGCGAGGTACAGGGCGGACGCGCCCTTCCCGGTGGCGAGGTGGCTCACGAAGAAGAGCGGAATCACGAGAAGAAGAAGAAAGGGACTGCCGGCGCCTCCGGTGAGATACACGATCCCCAGAACGGCGAAGAGATCGACGACGCTCGAGTACCAGGCGAGCGCCGGGTGTTTTGTCGCTTGCGGCAAGCCGCCGCGTTCCAGGACGTACGAGACGAGCCACTGCCCGCCGGTCTGCAAAATCCCCGCGCCGGCGAAGAGGAGCAGCAAAATCCCCGACTTGTATGTGAATCCGGCGATCTCCTTCGCCACAAACACTATGATGAAGAAGGCCAGCAGTTCGATTGCGCGCAACCTCTGCGCGCCCAACGGGCCACTTGCCGGACGAACCATCCGGCCGCTATCCGCATCGATGATTAGACTCATGACAGAACCGCCCCCCTGTCGGTTTCGGGCATCTCGGGGACGGTTACGAAGACCCATGTCCCCCGGCCTTCCTCGCTTCTGATAAAGACGCTTCCCCCGTGGAGTTCCGCGAGACTCCGCACGAGAGTGAGGCCAAGCCCCGCGCCGGGACCGGTGTTCTCGTGCAGTTTTACGAAGGGTTTGAATATTTTGTTGATCATTTCCTCGGGTATTCCCGTGCCATGATCGACGACACGGATCTTCAAGAGGTCCGCCGGCCCCACCCCTCTTTTGTCGGGAGCTCTTTCGACGGTCACTTCAACGGGATCCTCGGGATTCGAATAGAGCAACGCGTTTTCTATGACGTTCTCCAGAATGATTCTGACGGCGTCGGCGTCGGACCCGAACCTCGCCGCATCGGGAGAAACGTGTACCGACACCCTCTCCCTCGCGTGGAGGGTCTCCGGAAGACCGTCGAGCACCGCTTCGATGCATTCGTTCATCTCGACGACCTCTCGGCGCCCCTCGGCGCGTCTACCATCCACCTTTAGAAGCCGCAGGAAAAACGAGCTCAGCTCGTCCAGGAGCCTACATTCGTCTTGCGCTTTCTTGATCGCGTCGCGTACGTCGCCGTGGACTCCGGGACCCGACTGCTGGAGCGCGAGATCGAGATACCCCCTGATCGCCGTCGCGGGCCGTTTGAGCTCGTGACCCATGATTATCCGGGTCGACAAGAGCACGCGCTCGTCCTTCTCCAGACGCTTTCGCAGCTCATCGGCCTCCGTCCTCGCTTCGTTGAGAAGCCTGAGAAGGGCCCGCGAGGTATCCACGTCCGTTTGAACTTTCATCCGTTCACTCCCCCAAAAAACGGCGAAGCGCACGCCGGGCCGCTAATCGCTTTTCTTCGCTTTGGCGACGACGTCCTGTCTTCTCTCTTTGATGACGACGCTTCCCTTGATCTTCTTCCCGTATCTCTTGAGTTCGCTCGCGATGTCGTTGATCTCGGCGAAATGTTCGATTTTGTTGTCCGCGCTCAGGACGAGCGCGATCGTGATCGACATGAGTGAAATCCGGGCGATCTCGCCCTGTCTGTTCCGGACTTCGAAGTACCCTTTCTTCACGTCCTCCGGGCTTAGGAGAAAGAGGGCGCCTTTGTCGAATTCGTCGATGATGTGCTTCGCCATGAACTGGCCCCTCGACGGAGCGGTGATGAGCACAAAGTCGTCTCCGCCGATGTGGCCGATGAAGTCGTCCTTGACCCCGAGTTTTTCCGCCGCCCTGGTGAGGACGCCGGCGAGATGAGTGATGATCTCATCGCCCTTTTGGTATCCGAAGTAGTCGTTGAAAGCCTTGAAGTTGTCGATGTCGATGTAGAGGAACGCGTAGTCCTCTTTTCTGTTGATTCTGGCCTTCAACTCCCTCTCGATCGCCGTGTTGCCGGGAAGCCCCGTGAGGGGATTCGCTTCCTTCTGCTTGATGTTCCACTCGAGAACGTTCTTGACGCGAAGCAGAAGCTCGTCGTTCGAGTAGGGTTTGACGAGGTAGTCGTTGGCCCCGCCCTCGAGACCCACCACACGGGCGCGGTCGTCGCCTTTGGCGGAGAGCATGATGATCGGTATCTGATTCATTTTGAAGTCTTCTCGCATTTTGCGACAGACTTCATAACCGTCCATCACGGGCATCATCACGTCGAGCAATACGAGGTGGGGCTGGGCTTCCCGCACCCTGTCGAGCGCGACCTTCCCGTTCTCCGCGGTGAAGACTTGATAGCCTTCCCTCTCCAGGGTGAACTTGAGAATCTGAACGATGTGAGGCTCGTCATCGACGACGAGTATCCGGTGCGGTGAGCTGTCGAGTGTACTCATGCATCCTCTCCGTTTCGCGATCTTCCTTGGTCACAGCGAGTTGGCGCTCTCCGCGCCGCGCGGGATCGCCCACTGCTCCCGCTCACTCGAAGTCATGGCCGACGCTGCCGATGCTCAAGATGCCGTTATCTGTGGGAAACGCGTTCGAGTCAGTACGAAGTCACGTAGCATGGTATATGCCGAAGAACCCCCGCGGCAGTGAACCAGGCGGCGCGCTGCGCTACGCGGAGGGACCGGGCGGCCGGCGGATGATTCGGAGAGACACGAGAAAGAACGATGGGAAACAACAAGACACAATCGGGAAGGCGCGTCGAGGTGTGGGTGGTGGGGGTTTACCCGGTCAAAGCCAGGAGACGACGGGGCCGCGCGTAAAGACATCGAGATCGAGCTTGTCGTCCTTGCCGTGGGCGAGGTGCTTCGAGGCGGTGCAGGCGATCATCGCCCCGTTATCCGTGCAGTAACGAAGAAGGGGCGCGTGGTAAGTGATGTCAAACCGCCCGCATTCGAGGGCGAGCTTTTCCCGCAGGCGGCCGTTCGCCGCGACACCGCCGGCGAGGTACACGTGCCGCACGTGATAGCTCATGGCGCACGCGATCGTCTTTTTCACCAGGGCATCGACGATCGCCTCCTGCGCCGAGGCGGCCACGTCGGCGGTCATCTCGTCCGTGAGGGCGGCTTGGCCCTCGACGTACATCCGGACCGCCGTCTTGAGTCCGGAGAAACTGAACTCGAAGTTTTCCTGTCTCATCATCGCGCGGGGAAAATCGACCGCCGCCGCGTTTCCCGTTTTCGCCGCCTCTTCGATGACCGGCCCGCCGGGAAAACCGAGACCGAGGAGCTTGGCGATCTTGTCGAACGCCTCGCCCGCCGCGTCGTCGCGCGTGTTGCCGACCAGCTCGTATCGGCCCACGGCGTCCATCTTATAGAGACAGGTGTGCCCGCCGGACACGACGAGCACCACGGCCGGAGTGCGGAACTCTTCGCCGCCGAGCTCGTTCGAGAGAATGTGCGCCTCGATGTGGTGAACCCCGACGATGGGGCGATCGAGCGAGAAGGCGAGCGCCTTCGCGAAGCTCACGCCGACGAGAAGCGACCCGATGAGCCCGGGGCCGTTACTCACGCCGATCCCATCGATCTCCCGCACGCTGAGACCGGATTTCGAGAGAAGCGCGTTGAACACGGGGAGGAGGTTCTTCATGTGGGCGCGCGAGGCCACCTCGGGGACCACGCCGCCGTATGTCTCGTGGATAAGCTGATTGGCGGTGAGCTCGCCGACCACGCCTTCTCCGGGGGAATAGAACGCGAGTGCCGTGTCGTCGCACGAAGTCTCAATGCCGAGGACGATCATGACTTTTCGACCGCGTGATGAAAAAACCTGGGGGGCGTCACCGGAGACCGCGCGGCGCGCCTAGAGCGCCCCGTCGCCGCTCTCGCCGGTGCGGATGCGGACGGCGTCCTCGACGGGGATGATGAAGATCTTCCCATCCCCCACCTGACCCGTCCGGGCGACCTTCTGGATGACTTCGATGACCTGCTCGACCTTGTCGTCTGGAACGACGATTTCGAGCTTCGACTTGGGGAGAAAATCGACCTTGTACTCGCTCCCCCGGTAGAGCTCCGTGTGCCCTTTCTGCCGTCCGAACCCCCTCACCTCGGTGACGCTCATCCCGCGCACCCCGATTTCCATCAACGCCGCTTTGACGTCGTCGAGCTTGAAGGGCTTGATATACGCTTCGATTTTTTTCATGTGTCGCGACAGGGTTTGGGCTTCGATTTCGAACGGCCGGGGGAGAAAATCTCCGGATACGGTTGCATTCTATGCGACACGGTGACTTCTGGCAAGAAAAATGGTGATGCGCTAATATGGCCGTATGGACTTCCCGCCGGAACCGATGCGCGAGCGGCTGCTCCCGCTCATCGAAGAGATTCTCTCGGGGCCTCCGCTGCCCGACGTGGAGGCCCGCCTCGCCGCGGCCGGGTCTCCGGCGGACGCATCCACGGCCGGGCATTTTACCCGGATCTGCAAAGAGCTCGGGGGATTTCCCGGAAACGAAGAGAAGCTCGCCGTGGTTCTCGCCTCTCTCCTCGAATCCGCCCACCCCGCGGGGGCGCTTGTCAATTTTCTACGTTACACGGAGACCGTGGGCGTCTCGGGGACGTTCCTCAACACGCTCGCCGAGGCAAGGCCGCTCCGCGACGTTCTCGCCGCGGTCTTCGGCGCGAGCGCTTACATGTCGGACATCATCATCCGCAACCCCGGCTACCTCTACTGGCTGATGGAAAAGGGAACCTGGGACGAAGAGGAGACCGCGTCCACATTCGAACAGGCGCTCCGTCTCGACACCGCAAAGTTCGGCACGGCGGAGGGGAGGCTGAACGCCACGCGGCGCTTCCAACGGCGAATGCTTCTCAAGATTGGCGTGAAGGACCTCGTCGGCGAAGCGGACATCGAAGCGACGACCTCGAAACTGAGCGATCTCGCGGAGGCGATCGTTCGCGTCGTTCTCGAGATCCTGTGGAGCGACCTCGCTTCGCCACCGGCGCCTCGCGGCTTCTGCGTCCTCGCCCTCGGCAAACTCGGCGGCCGGGAACTCAACTACAGCTCCGATATCGACCTCATCTACGTTTGCCGCGACGCCGACGACCCGTCGATCGAGTTCTATCACACGATCGCGACCCGTCTCACCGAGGCCCTCTCTTCGGTAACCGCGGAAGGGTGTCTCTACCGAACCGATCTGCGTCTTCGCCCGGATGGAGCCTCGGGCCCTCTGGTGGGCACGCTTAGCGCGATGAGGATTTATTACGAGAGCCGGGGGAGGCCGTGGGAGTTCCAGGCGATGCTCAAGGCCCGCGTCATTGCCGGCGACCGTGCCGTGGGAGACGAGTTCTTGAAGTATATCTCGGGTCTTCTTCTCAACCCTTCGGTCACCGGGTCCCCCGTGGAAGACATCGCGTCGATGCGCGTCCGTATCCGGGAGAACATCTCCGACCGCGAAAAGTCGTTCAACATCAAGCTCATGGAAGGCGGGATCCGCGACATCGAGTTCATCGTCCAGACGCTTCAGCTCGTCCACGGCGCGGAGGATCCGACGCTTCGCGTTCCCAATACGCTCGAAGGTATACGAAGGGCGCACGCAAAGAAGCTCATAAAGAAAACGGAAATGGAGACGATGACTCGGGCGTATGTCTTCTTCAGACTCGTCGAGCACCGCCTCCAGATGATGCACCAGATCCAGACGCACTCGATCCCCGATTCGCCCGGCGAGATCGAGCTTCTCGCGAGACGCGTGTCGAAAGGTCCCCTCGGGCGTTTCAATTACGAGTCTTTCGTGTCCGCCCTCGCGGCGCACCTCAACAAAATCAGGGCGCTCGGCGAGAGCTTCTTCGCGGGACAAGGGATGCCCGAGACCGCGCTTCTCTCCCTTTGGCCCGATGAAGACGGCGTCGCCGGGGAAATCCTCCACCGCTACCGGTTCGCCGACGTCAAACGCGCGGTGTCCGTCCTCCAGTCGCTCGCCTACGGATCGTTTCCGCGTCTCGCCGATCGGACGACTCGCCTGGCGTTCGAAAAGCTCCTTCCCCTTCTTCTCGAGGACTGCGCCACGACCGGGGACCCAGACCTCACGCTCGCAAACTTCGCGCGACTATCGGAGGCGACGCGGAGCGAGGGCGGGTTTTACCGCCTCCTCACCGACGTGCCGGCCGCACGTCTTATCGTTCGGAGCCTCACCGGTGCTTCATCGGTTCTTACGACCAAGCTCTGCGCGCACCCCGACCTCATCGATCTCATGATAGAGGACCCCGAATGGGTCGTCGCGGAACCGGTCCCCGAGTGGTCGTCTCTCGCGCGTTTCACGGAGACCCCGAACAAACAGAACACGGAAAGCCTCCAGGGGGACCTTCGGGACTTCCTCGACCGAAAACTACTCGCCGCGTGGATCGTGGACGACAGGGCGGCATCTTTTCCGCGAACGCTCTCGGCAACCCTCACAGCGGCCGTCAGGGAATCGTTGTCGATCGTGTTCGAGCGCCTCGTGGCGGATCCCAGGGGAGTGGCTCTCCTCGCTCTCGGCTCCTTCGGCGCCGGCGAACCGAGGATCGAGAGCGACGCCGATCTTCTCGTCGTAACCGACGGCCGGGAGACCGAACCCGTCACGCGCTCCGTCCACACGTTGAACCGTGTGTTCTCGGACGGCGGGCTCTTGAAGATGGACTTCCGTCTCCGGGGCGAAGGGGCGAACGCACCGCTTGTCCAGGACCTCGACTACTACAGGCGTTATTTCACCACGAGAATGGCCCCGTGGGAGCACGTGGCCTTCGCCAAGTGCGCGTATTGGTGGGGGGATGAAAAGGTGGCGGGCGCTTTCTTCGACGCGCTTCTCGCCGTGACCTCCGCGCCGTTGACGGCGGAGCGTCTTGCTTCGCTCATTGATATGAGACGGCGTCTTGAATCGCTGACGTCGAAAAGCGCCGGGCGCTTCGAGACCAAACGTTCCACCGGAGGCCGGTACGACATCGAGTACCTCACCGCCATAGGACTCGCGCACGCGGGAGCGCGGTGTCCTTTGGACGCGAGTACTTTGGAACGACTGGAGATCCTCGCATCGGCGGGTGTGATCACGGCCGAGGATCGGTCGATGCTCGCCGAGGCGTTCGAGTTCTTCCACCGGGTCGATTTTCTACTCGAGCTTCAGGGTTTCTCGCACCCCAACACACCGGAGAAAGAAAGGCGGATCGCGGGGTACCTCGACCGGACGTTCGAGCTCGTTGGGCTCCTCGTCGCAGGCGGTGTCGAGGCCGCCGTGGCGGAGCGCAAACGCGCAGTGCGGTCGTGCTACGAGCGGGTCCTGAATCAAGTCCAGAGGGACATCTGACGATGAAAAGATCTTCCGACACCCGTCGCGCGACCGGCTCGAAAGCGCGCTCGAACGGCCGGTGGAAACGCGCGCTCCAGAATGCGGGCCTTACGACCGGCGTGATCGTCCTGCTCCTGGCGGGAGTGGAAGTCGTTCTCCGGTCGGTGTTCGACGGCAAGTACGGCAAGCGCCCGTCCTTTTTCGTCCCCGCGCCGACGGTCGGTTGGCAGTGCACCGCCGGTCTCGACGATACGTTCTCCGGGGCGGATTTTCGTATCCACGTGCGAACCGACGAATACGGCTACCGGCTTGGCCGCCTCGGCGAGGTCGATTTTCGCAAACGGCTCGTCGTTCTCGCAGGGGACTCGAACGTGTTTGGCTGGGGGGTGTCGACCGGAGAGACCATGGCGTCGTATCTCGACGAAATGGCGTACGACGCGTCGGGCGGCGAGGCGCGAAGCTCCCTTCACCTGGTGAATCTCTTCGCCTACGCCGTCGAGATCGTCGAGGAGAGGAGGGCGTCCGCGGACCGTCGCGTTCCGCGGCGTGACGGAAGAAGATTGGTCAGCGGAGAAGACCTTCGCCCGCGAAAACCTGACGGAGATTCAGAGGGAGATGCTGTCCGCGTCGTTGAGCTCGATTCACACGCTGCTCTCCGGTCGAGAAACGAGGGTGCTTCACATCGTCGTGCCGACGGCGTCTCAAACGCCCTGCGGGAAGCGGTTCCAACCGACACCAGCGCGGCCGTCAGCTATGGGCGACTGCTCGACCCGGCTCAATATCCGGGACAGGTATTGAACGATCACACCGGAGGCCACTACACGCCGGAGTTCAACAAGGCTTGGGCGGGGAAGATCTACGAGCTTCTTCGCAGCGAGGGAGTGGAGCTGTCCGGCAGGTAGGATGATCGCGTGCACGGCTACGTCCTCGTCAGAGGGGACGAGCTGGCCGTCCAGTCACGCTTCGCGCGGGCGCTCCGCGCTAGACCACAGGTTTCTTCTGGTCGACGAACCCGGGACTTGAAGCCGTTAGAAGTAGATCCCCCTCGAGACCCTCGCCCTTCGTTCGTTCCCCATCCCATGAAGTGTCAAGATCCGGATCAATTCCTGGGGGGAAGGTCAAACCGAAGCTCCCCGTACTCCTTCCTCCGCCGTTAATATGTCTGCCCGCTCACCCCGATCTTCCGGCGCACGTCCCCAACCGTTGCCCCGCGACTCGCTTCCACTTCGGCTTCCCGGTGCTTCGCCATTATCCGCTCCACTTTGCACCGCTTCCCAGCCATAGAAATACCCCCTTCTCAAGCGGGTCCATCGTGCCAAATTCCTCCCGTACAATGTGGACCCTTCTCAGGGGGTGAGGTCACTCACCGAAAAGCGCCTTCACGGCACCCCAAGTCGTGACGTGATCCGTGATCCCCGTCGGGACAGCGCACGGGCATGAGGAATTCGCGTTCACGAAAGCTGAGGCATTGTCTGCCGAAACCCAGCTACCCGTGCAATTCAAGGCCTCAACGTCCCCCGTAGCTGCCTCTGGGTGGGGCAAGATGGGGTACTCGCAGCAGGATCCCGTACCGATATGACAACAGGACCAGTACCAGACGGTCAGCACATGTATCCATCCGCTCAAACAAGACCCGTACGGAATCGTAACACCAATTTGCGTATTCCCGGTTGTACCAGGGAAGGGACGATAATCACCCGACCAGCCGTGTTCTGCGAGGCAGTATTGGTAGGGGGCCTTGAAACGGGAGCCTTGTGCCCCGGACGTTGAGTAGTGGAACACCCAGAAGAGTATGAACCCGCAGTCCTCGTCGAAACAGGTATAGGTTACCGCACAATCGGTGTGCGTGGTATCTGAAAAAACGGCGATCAGATCGTACTGAGCGCGTGACGCAGTCGGCGCCGTCAACAACAACAAACCGACGAGAAGCGCGGTAGCCAGACGCATGGCAATTTCTTTCAAGCAGTGCGTCTTCAAAAGCATGACCAGCACACCCCTTGCGTTCAGCTCGCGCCGGATCGGCCATCGAGGTACTCGCAACTCACCCATACCCGTCGACACCCAAAAGGACCAACGTCGTTTGCGCGGACTACGACATCACTTATCTGTCAGGATACCCTAAGCTCGCGCGCCAAGCGTCGTGTCTCCCGCATCATCTATCACCCTCCGAGGTCTCCTCTCTTTGCATCCGCCGAGCCTTAAACACTCGCACCGCTTCTCGCACGAGCGGACTGGCTTCCGCCACGGACATGACACGGTATCTGTGTCGTTCTCCGTTCTCATCGAGAGACAAAACGTTCGCCGCGGTTGGGGTTGCCGCCGTGATCGACACGGCATGTCCACCCGCCGAAATCACAAAATAGTGGCCGAGACCATGAGTGACCAGGTAGGACACTGAATAGCCCTGGTTCTCCGGGAACTGGCGCCGAAGTTCCAACACGATTTCATCCAAGTAATTGTCGGCAAAATGCCGCCCATACTCGACATACTCTCCCTTGTTTTCGAATAACTTCTTCCCTTCGTTGTCCTCGTTCTTTCCGACGTCAATCGCGCCCACAATCCGTTCACCGCTGACCATCGGGAATAGGTAAGAATACTCTGTTGCAAAAGACAAGACGTTTTCCAAGGGTTGGTTCTCGAACGCCAGTAGCTGAGATGACTTCATCTGATACAACACGTAGGGTTCAGCGAGCGAGCTCTCTTTCAAACGTGGATCCGATTCCCCCAGCTCCCACGCTTTACGGACGAAGTCTTCATCTTCACTCTCCTTCTCGAGCCATCGCTGATGTATTCTCTTTGCCTCTTCCACCGCCCCAGGTGGCACTGGCTGCGAGTTGACTCCTACGACTGACAAGAGGGACATCATGATAAGTAACACGAGCGAAATGGCCAACGACCAGCGACTCAAGCAAATCACTCCATTCCGTCGGCCCTCGGCAGGCGCGGAGTCGAAGAACACGACTCGCTCAAACAGACCTCACGCTTGGGCAACAGGCCGGAACTGCTAATCGCGTTGCGAGACTCGCTCCCGAGCAACACCGCCCCCTTTTGACATTCCGGTGGCGACCCCAGCTGCCAGGCACAACACACCAAGCAGTTGACATCGTCACATTGTTGATAAGGTCAGGGAGCACGGCAAGATTCCCTCCTGTATGCTCATCCAATTACTAGTATAGTCGCGTCTTTTCCTCCTCGCAACCCCTGCGCCACACGAATTTCGTTCTGCGTAAAGTGGACCGTCTTGCACGCGTCAGCAGACAACTGTCAGGATGTCCTTACACCTGAAAGATGGGATGCCCGCCCCAAAAATTCCCCCTCACACAGATCCGCTTATCTGTCGATCAATTGCCACGGGAGCCGGGTAAGCCACGCGGATCGATTCTGCCCGCAGAGGGTGTCCGTTTTGTTTACAGTTGTCACCAGCTCGGTCCCACCGAGGTCAGACGACGTCGCGACAGGGCCAGACGCCACCGCCTGATGTTCATGGAGGGAATCTACCGCGACGCCGACTACTCCCCCCCGCCCCGCACCCAATCCAACCGCGCCCTGATACACTGCCGCCA
>Ga0315276_10000443_pt1 | contig 35898 bp, 30 predicted proteins | sample YL17G05_0_MG_FD_204542 | JGI IMG/M metagenome (GOLD analysis project Ga0315276, IMG submission 204542) | Sediment microbial communities from Yellowstone Lake, YNP, Wyoming, USA - YL17G05_0 | ecosystem: Environmental > Aquatic > Freshwater > Lake > Sediment | place: USA: Wyoming | collected...
TTCTGCTGTATGATACTTGCGTTTCATTTGGGTATCCCTTTCACTAAAAAACCGAATAATGTTATCGGATACCCTCTAATCCGCAATGGTACAGTTTTCGGGGGTCAGGTCAGAACTGAACGACCGTACTCTTCGATCCTTATCATACCGAAGGTTTTTTCCCACTGTTTAACACCTGAGCTATTTGTCTTTATCAGACAATAACCATAAAAATAAGGAAAACCATAGTCATTCCTATTCCCAACAATTATATATCCCCCATCAGACGTCTGCTGAACTGAATGACCAGAATCATCACCGCTTCCTCCGAAGGTCTTTTCCCACTGTTTATTACCTGAACTATTTGTCTTTATCAGATAAATGTCGTTACTTCCGGCACCGTATGAAGCGGTAGACCCGGCAATTATATATCCGCCATCAGACGTCTGCTGAACTGAACAACCGGAATCATTTCCACTTCCGCCGAAAGTCTTTTGCCATTGCAATGAAGGAGCTTCAGCATATCCAATTTGAAGGGACAACAGCACAATTGCCAAAACTACCTGCGGAAACACAGGTTTTATCATTTTGGGTTTTGTGTTGAAAGAAAACAACACTTTACAGTAATTTGTTAAGACCGTTAAGGCGGTTGAAAAAATCCTCTTTCGAACACGCAAGAACTTTTCGTGAAATATATTCATTTCTCACCACCGATTAACAATTTAACCAATGAGTATACCAGACTATAGCACGAAAATCAACAAAATAAAAAAGTAACGGGTCGGTTAGAGGTGGAGAATCGGGAGTAAGTTAGGATGAATTAAACAGGAACGTTGGGGCTGATGAAAAACTCGACCCGCCAAGCATTGCAATGGTTGTCGTTTGACCGAAGTAGTCCAAATCGCCTTCTTGCTATCAACATCAAATCCGGTATACTAATCCAGTGCGAAAAACAAGATTCGGTTGGTTTGAGTATATTAAACAAATAGCCCCCGGCTGGGCCGGGGATAATTATTGAGATGTCCGATTTGACGATTCAAAAAATTGACGGGGGTGTGATTTTTACCGCAAAAATCGTTCCCGGCAGCAGCAGAACCATCGTCTGCGGCCTGCTCAACAAAATGCTAAAAGTAAAAATCTCCGCTGCGCCGGAAATGGGCAAAGCAAATAAACGCCTGCTCGAATTCCTCGCCGAACAGTTAGGCGTCAAAAAAAACGCCGTCAGCATAATCTCCGGCCAAACCAGACCCATCAAGCAATTGCAGGTCCTGGGCATCTCAGAAGAAACCCTGCTGAATAAACTTAACCTGAACAACCGGGGTGAACTCTAATGGCCGGCGAACCAACGTTATCCTTACAGGAAACAACCGCCGGTGAGGCCACGCTGAAATACATCCTCAAGCTGGCCTGGCCGATAGTCATAACAAACATATCCTTCACCATAATGCAGTTCGTAAACCGCCTTATGGTCGCAGACCTCGGCACCGAAGCACTGGCTGCCGTTCTGCCCGCAGGCATCATCAGCACCATACCCGCAAGTTTCGCTATGGGCATCGTAACGAGCGTTACCACCTTTGTCAGCCAAAGCCTCGGCAAAGGCAGCAAAAAAGACTGCTCAAACTACTGCTGGCAGGCTATGTATATGGGTATGGTCTACTCCGTAATCGTGGCGGCAATTATGTGGCCAGCCGCACCCTGGATTTTCAAAGTATTAGGCCACGAACCCGCCGTCGCAAAACTCGAAGTGATTTACCTGCGGATTATGCTCTACACCCTCATCCCCGTCATATCCGTCTGGGCGTGCAGCCAGTTCTTTATGGGCATTCACCGCCCGATTATCACGATGTACGCAGCCCTGGTCGCGCAGGTGGTCAACATCGTATTTAACTACCTGCTCATCTTCGGCAAATTCGGCTTCCCAAAAATGGGCATCGCAGGCGCAGGCTGGGGCAGCTTTATCGGCGTAATGGTCGGCGCAGCGATAAGAATGGTCGTATTCCTCGGCGACAAAATGAACGCAAATTTTCAGAGCAGACAAACAATGAATATTGACTTCAGAAAGATGCGAGACCTGCTGAAACTGGGACTGCCTTCAGGAATGGGGGTGCTGGTAAATACCTCTTTCTGGGGGATGATTTTGTTCGTACTTGTCGGCAAGTTCGGCAAAGAGGCCCTGGCCGCCACAAGCGCCGTCTTCTCGTATACCAATCTGGCGATTATGCCCATCGTTGGAATAGGAATTGCCCTGACCGCAGCGGTGGGCAGGGCCATCGGCCAGGACAAAAAAGACATCGCCATCAAACAAACTGACCTGTGCCTGAAAATCTCGCTTGTCTATATGGGGCTGGTCGGCCTGTATTTCTTCGCATTCAAAGAAAGCCTGATGACGTTCTTTTCCACCGATGATATGGTAATTAAAACAGGTACAAACATCTTGATTTGTGCAGCCATATTTCAGATTTTCGATGCTGCTGCAATCATTTACAGCAGCGCCCTGCGGGGTGCCGGCGATACAATGTGGCCGGCAGCGGCCTCGGCGATAGGAACAATAGTCATATTAGGCATCGGCGGTTCGTTCACGGTCTGGTTCTTCCCCCAGCTCGGCGCCGTCGGCCCCTGGATAGCCGACACTATCAGCGGCATACTGGTTGGACTGGCAATCTTATGGAGATTCAAAAGCAACGGCTGGATGAAAATAGATTTATTTAAACGCAGACCCGCCGCTATGCCGATTGAAATCGAGACGGTAATAGATTAGACTTTCCTCTGTTGAAAACTTAAAAATTGTCATTCTGAACCCCGATGTCGTTTATCGGGGTGAAGAATCTCGTTGTTTTCAATGGAGCATTTAGACTTTATATCGCATAAGCGTATCGGGCGGCTATTATGAAAAAAATCCTGCTCATAGCATTTTGCACCACACTGCTCATAACCGCCGCATCTGCCGGTGCAAACAGACCCTTGGCCAACGAGAACAAAACCGGCTTATACGCCAGGTCTATCGAGCAGGTCCTGCGCCTCAGCCCGGACGACATCGACCTGGCCACCGCCGTCTTGATTATCTCCGAGCAGTGGAGCGATAACGTCCAGGGCAGAAAATATCAAACGATGATAGACGATATGGCCGCAGAACTCCGCAAAAGACTCGATGAGAAAACCATCCCGCTCAATCATCAGGCCATCCCGGTAATAAATGATTACCTGTTCAACGAATTAGGCTTCAAATCAGACTCAGACTCGAACAACCCCGACAATTTATTTCTCGACACCGTCCTGGATAACAAACGCGGCTACTGCCTGAGCCTTTCGGTGCTTTATCTGGCAATGGGCGAAAGGCTGGGCCTGCCCTTATACGGCGTAGTTGTCCCGACGCACTTCTTCGTCAGGTATGACGATGGCAGGGTGCGTTTCAATATCGAGGCCACCAGTAAAGGCGGTTACGCCAACGATAAACACTACATAGACAAATTCAAAATCCCGCCGGGCAACAGCGGCATTTATCTGCAGAACCTCGACAAAAGACAGACGCTCGGCTGCTTCTTCAATAATCTCGGAAACAGCTACAGCAGCGCAGGAAATACCAAAATGGCGCTCGCCGCCTTTGAAACCGCGGTCGAGATAAACCCCCTGCTGCCTGAATCGAGGACCAACCTCGGCAATATTTACCTGAAATTAGAGCGTACGGACGATGCCATATCTCAATATAAAGCGGCCCTCGAAATCAATGAAGATGATTCAAAAACACATAATAACCTCGGCAATGCCTACTTAAAAAAAGGTTCGTTTGACGATGCAGTCTCGGAATACTCCCGCTCAATCAGGCTGGAATCGAATTTCGTGGACGCATACAAGGGTCTTGCTTACGCTTACTCCAAACAGGATATGTTCTCGCAGGCATTGTCCTCCTTGAAAGATGCTGCCGTCCTGGCGCCTAAAGATAGCGACATATACACCCTGTTCGGTGACATATACAGCCGGACGGGCGATTATGAGGAAGCAATACACCGATACCAAAAAGCCCTCGACATTAAACCTGATTTATCGACCGCCTATTACGGCCTGGGCCTGTGCTATAACAAACTTGACCAGCCCGACGACGAAATCAAGGCTTACAGAAAGGCGCTCTCAATCGACCCTCAGATGACCGCCGCCCTGATAAATCTCGGCAACGCATATTTCAACAAAAAGAAATACGACTCAGCCGTCGAGGAATACAAAAAAGCTGCCCGGCTGAAACCAGACAGCGGCACCATTCACTACAACATCGCCGCAGCTTATCACAACAAGGGCTATTACGACAAGGCCGCCGTCGAGTATGAAAAAGCCATTGAAATCGACCCCCAGATGGCCGATGCCCATAACGGCCTTGCCTTTGCTTATTACAAGTTGAAAAATTACGAGCTTGCCTGGCAGCACATAAAAAAAGCCGAGGCCCTTGGCGCAAAAATCTCCCCAGACCTCCTCACCGCCATCAAAGAAAATTTACCCTAACTATCCTTATACGATACATCAAATACGCACCTCGCGTTTAGCGGTCGCCGTCCTGTCCGGCGTAGTCCCGATGTCGCATATCGGGACAAAGTCGGAAGCTCGAAGAGCGAAGGCGGGTTGCGAGGTTTGACCACAAATCGGCAATGGCTATGCCATACCATAGGTATTGAACTCGGAAAATTCCTTAACCTTCAATAGTCAATCGTAAATAGTCGATAGTCAATAATCTTTTTATTCCCCCACAAGCCAGTTATTCGCCGACACGGCGTAATCGAGAAAATTCACCACCCTGTCGTAATTCAAATCAGCCTCCCCGCAAAAACCCGTATATTCGCAGTCGTCCCTCAGCCATTGCTCAGCGAACAATCCCAAATCCATTTCATTTACCCCGCAGTCGTGATTCAAGTCTCCACCATAAACCACTGGCACTCCCCACTTCCCCCAGTAACACGAAACCTTTTCGCCTGCCGTGGTAAAAATACCCCCTGCAATAAGCTCGCCATTATAGACCGTAAGGGCATAGACATTATTGTTCATCCCGTCCCCCAACCCCTGCCAACTGCCGCCATCCCATCGCGCAATCCTGTTGGCGCTTACCCCACCCGCCGTGGTAAAATAACCCCCTGCAATCAATTGGCCGTTATAGACCATAAGAGCCGAAACAGAACCATTCATCCCGCTGCCCATTGCCTCCCAGCTCGTGCCGTTCCACAGTGCAATATAGTTTGCATCTACGCCATCCGCTATGGTAAAATTTCCTCCAGCAATAAGCTGGCCGTTATAGACTGTAAGGGCCTTGACCATATTATTCATCCCGCTTCCCATCGCCTGCCAACTGCTCTCGTCCCACCGCGCAATACGATAGGCGCTTACACCACCGGCCATGGTAAACTGACCTCCCGCGATAAGCTGGCCGTTATAAACCGTAAGGGCATATACAGAACCACTCATCCCGCTTCCTAATCCCTGCCAATTGCTCTCGTCCCATCGGGCAATCCTGTTGGCGGTAACACCGCCCGCTGTAGTAAAGTCGCCTCCCGCAATAAGTTTGTTGTTATAAATTGTAAGGGTCTGAACATTATTGTTCATCCCGCTTCCCAACGCCTGCCAACTGCTGCCATTCCACAGGGCTATCCTGTTGACAAAAACCCCACCTGCCCACCCAAAAAAGCCCCCCGCAATAAGCTCGTCGTTATAGACTGTAAGCGCTTGGACCCTGTCAGTCATCCCGCTTCCTAATGCCTGCCAACTGCTGCCGTCCCACCGGGCGATATTGTTGACGCTCACACCGCCTGCCGTAGTAAACGGTCCTCCTGTAATAAGCCCGCTGTTATAAACCGTAAAGGCACGTACAAAAGTACCCTCTATTCCATTTCCTAACGCCCGCCAATTGTCCCCGTCCCACAGGGCAATCCTGTTGACGGTTACACCACCCGCTATAGTAAAACCGCCCCCCGCAATAAGCTCGCCGTTATAAACCGTAAGAGTATAGACAGAAGGGGTATAAGGGTCACCTCCGCTCATCCCGATTCCTAACCCCTGCCAACTGCTTCCGTCCCATTTTGCAATATAATTGGCACTTACAATGCCCGCCGTGGTAAAGTTGCCTCCCGCAATAAGCTGACCGTTATAGACCGTAAGAGAATGAACAGACGGGTAGATTTCTTCTTCTATTATGCTGCCTTTGCCTCCGCTCATCCCCCCTCCTATTGCCTGCCAACTGCTGCCGTCCCAGCGGGCAATACAGTTGGCATCAACACCACCCGCCATAGTAAAACTGCCGCCCGCTATCAACTGGCCGTTATAGACCGTAAGGTCGCCGACACCACTGTTCATCCCGCCTCCCATCGCCTGCCAATCGCTTCCGTCCCAACGCGCAATATTATTAGCATCTGTTCCCCCTGCTGTAGTAAAACCACCTCCCGCAATAAGCTGGCCGTTATAAACCGTAAGGGCACAAACAGCTGGATAAGAACCACCCATCCCGCTTCCTAACGCCTGCCAATTACTCCCGTCCCATTGGGCAACACAGTTGGCATCAGCACCACCCGCCATAGTAAAACTGCCACCCGCTATCAACTGGCCGTTATAGACCGTAAGGGCATTGACCCGATTATCCATCCCGCTTCCCAACCCCTGCCAATCATTCCCATCCCACTGGGCAATCCTATTGACGGTAACTCCACCAGCCGTGATGAAACCACCTCCCGCGATAAGCTTGCCGTTATAAACTGTAAGGGAACTGACATAAGGGTAAGGATAGGAACCTCCGCTTACGCCGCCCCCCAACGCCTGCCAACCGCTTCCGTCCCACGCTGCAATATTATTTACCGAAACACCCCCCGCAACTGTAAACTGTCCCCCGACTACCAGTAGTTCCGGCTGAGGGCCGTTACCATCCGCATCCCACGTAGTTACAGCATACACACGTCCATTTACTCCAGGCAGCCCCTGTCCCGGCTTCCAGTCAAATTCGCACTGCGAAAAACCCGCCACCGCCACCGCCATTACGATAAAAACAGCAGTTCCCCGCACACCTGCTGGTAATTTGACACTCCCGCAAATCCCCATATTATTCCTTCTCCCTATTCCGTAGAATACATACTGTCTGTCATTCTGAGACCCGACTTGTCGGGGCGAAGAATCCCTATTTCCTGACGAATAAGGATTCACCGCTCAGGATAGAACTATATAGAACTATAATATTTTACATCACCGGACAAAATTTGTCAACTAAATTCCCCCGCCCCCAAAATCGCCCAACTTCTGTCCGCCGTTCGCGTGGCGGAAGAAAAATAACTGATGACCATTTTTCGGCCAAAGCCCCTTAGGGGCAAGCCGACAAAGTCGGCGGTGGACGAGACGCTGGCCAATCGCACAAACCGTGTTTGGAGAATTGGCCAAGTCGAGTACACCTCATTGGCCGAAAAAATCCTGTTATCTTGTCTAAAAAAATCCGTGTTAATCCCGTGTTAATCCGTGTCTGAACTCTTGCCTTTTATTTCCTTCGTGTTCATTCGTGTCCATTCGTGGTAAAATTATTTTTTACAATGAACTATGAACGATGAACTACTTCACTTTTCAATCATTTCCGAGGCCACCTTTCTAAAAAAATCCCAAAATCGCAAAATATTTTCCAAATCCCCTTACTTCTTATCCCATAACAACTTATCTCTTTTTTGCCTGCCCTTCGTAGCCCGCAGGGCGAAGTAGGGTCAACCCAAATGCGCATCTCCGCCCTATTATGGGAAGATTCTATATCCCGATGTTGTATGAAATAAAATTTAATGAAAACAAAAAAATCCGTGAAAATCCGTGTTAATCCGTGGTTCGATTTCATTTAAGTCTTTGTTATGACAATACTTAATCAAAAACACTGGTGTTTTCTGATGCATTTTGACGTATCTCTGATGTATTTTGGAGTGCATCTGAATCACTTAGAGTGTGTTCTGATTACATCTGGATACCTTCTGATTACAACTGATTACAACTGATTACAACTGATTACAACTGATAACATCTGATAACAGTTAGCATACGCCAAATTCAGCCCATCTTACCAAAAACCGCTGCGCTTCTTGTCCGCCGTAGGCGGATTAATTGACTCTTTTTGGATTTTTTTTGCATTTCTTTACAATCTCCATTATCATTTCCCTTCATTTTTTAACTTTTTTTAAGGCTTTTCGATTGAATCAGGCCGATTTTCGCAATCTGATTTCCGGTCAAACCAACTCTTTAGCCGGCAAGGCCTTACGGCCATTTTTAAACCTCGCCGCAGCCAGCTATTCAGCCGTTATCAATACACGCAACTTCTTATATGACAAAAACTTACTGAAAATACATCGTGCAAATGCAGCCGTCATCAGTATCGGCAACATAACCACCGGCGGCACCGGCAAAACACCCCTTGTTATCCGGCTCTGTAACAAAATATCGCAACCCTATATCTCTGCAATACTTACACGCGGCTATAAAGCTCATCAGTCGGATGAAGTTGCCGTTTTGGTCCAAAATTGCCCCAACGCAAAAATAATCGTAAATCCCGACCGCATAAAGGGTTCTGACGAAGCCATCGGCAAATTCGGCGCAAATGTCCTGATTATGGACGATGGCTTTCAGCACCGCCGCCTTCACCGCGACCTCGACATCGTAACTATTGACGCCACCAACCCTTATGGCTTTGGTAGACTGCTTCCCGCAGGCCTTCTGCGGGAACCGCTCACCTGCCTGAAACGTGCCGACGCCGTTGTCCTCACCCGCTGTAACCAGGTTACTGACAATGACTTAGCCAGACTCGAAGAAAACCTAAAATCGGTAAACCCCAGCCTGCTAATCGCAAGGTCAATCCACAACCCAACTTACGTCATTTCTTCCGGCAACAAAAAACTCGGCATCGCTGAGCTGAAAAATAAAAAAATATTTGCCTTTTGCGGCATAGGCAATCCCGATTCTTTCCTAAACACTATCCGGCAAATCGGCGCAACTATCCTCGGCTCAAAAAGTTATAACGACCACTACCACTACACGCCCGGCGATATTAACGAGATTTACGAGCAGGCCGAACGCCTAAAAGCTGATTTTATACTGACAACGCAAAAAGACTGGACAAAAATTACGCCGCTGATAACAGAAAAAAAGGATGTTCCGCTCGCATATCTAGCAATCGAACTGAAATTTATAACTGCAGAAGACAAAATAACACAGTTGATTGAAACCACTTTGGCAGGTAAAATCCACAAAATTAAATAAAAGCAAAGGGTTCAGGATGTACGAGGAGCTTTTAAAAATAGTAACAAATCTCGGCTCGCCGAAGGTTTTGGTCGTGGGCGATTTTATGCTTGATGTCTACATCTACGGCGATGCAGAGAGAATAAGCCCCGAAGCGCCCGTGCCGGTACTTAGGGTTACCAGAACCAGCTATGGCTGCGGCGGAGCGGGTTCTGTTACCGCTGACCTGGCTGCGCTGGGTGCAATACCGATTTGTCTGGGGACCGTGGGAAAAGATAAAAATGCCGAGATTCTCAAGCGAATGCTGAAAAATGCCGGCGCTGATATTACCGCCCTGCTCACAGTAACCGACCGCCCCACTATCAGCAAGCAGAGATTGATTGGTCTGGCACAGCACCGCCACCAGCAGCAGCTTTTCAGAATGGATGAAGAATTAACCGGGCCGCTCTCAGATAAACAGTATGAGAAGATTCTGCAAATTTACAGAAAGAAACTGAAACAGGCTGACATTGTCTGCCTGCAGGACTATAACAAGGGTATGTTAGAGCCTTCGGTATGCAGGCAAATGATTCGGCTGGCGAAAAAAGCAAACAAAAAAGTTTTGGTCGACCCTGCGTTTACCAGTGATTATTCAAAATACCGCGGCGCAAGTGCGATTACGCCAAACCGCCAGGAAACCTCATTGGCGGTCAGCTTTGAAATAAAAACCCCGGAAGATGCCTCCAGGGCGGCAAAAAAGCTGGTAGCGATATTAAATCTTGAGGCTGTGGTAATCACGCTCGACAAGGAAGGCGCATACCTCAAAACGAAAAAGGAAGGCAGAATAATACCCACAAGGCCTCGCAGCGTTTATGACGTTACCGGCGCCGGCGATATGGTCCTGGCGACGCTCGCAACCGCCCTGGCCGCCGGCTGCGACTATAAAACCGCGGTGCAGCTTTCCAATATAACCGGCGGAATCGAGGTGGAAAAATTCGGCGCCGTGCCGGTAACCATCGACGAGATTATAAACGAAATCACCAGCCAAAATAAAAACAAAGGCAGCAAAACACTTTCGATAGATTCTCTTGCTGATAAATGCAACTGGCATCACAGGCAGAAAGAAACTATCGTCTTTACAAACGGCTGCTTCGACGTGCTGCACAGGGGACACACTGAATTCCTGAAGTTCTGCAAACAGCAGGGAAACATAGTAATCGTCGGCCTAAACAGCGACGGGTCTGTAAGAACCATCAAGGGGCCGGGCAGGCCGATTAACAACCAGCGCGACAGGGCCGCTGTTCTATCGGCAATGGAAACGGTCGATTATATCACTATTTTTGATGAGCCAACCCCCATTAAGCTAATCAAAAAGGTCAGGCCGGACGTGCTGGTTAAGGGACGGGACTGGGAGAAAAAGGGCGTTGTAGGCCAGGGGTTTGTTGAATCTTATGGCGGCAGGGTTGTGCTTGCGCCGCTTGTCAAAGGCAAGAGTTCAACAACTATCATCAAAAAAATAAGGTCGTCAAAATCCTGATGAGCAAAAATACAAAAAAGCAATTTGCAGCAGCGATAGAAACGCACAAAAAAATGCTCGCCGAGCTTGAAGCGAGCGGTTTTGAAACTATTGTCGCCGCTGTCAAAGCGATAATAAAGACGTTGAGGAAAAACGGCAGGGTCTACATCTGTGGCAACGGCGGCTCGGCAGCAGACGCCCAGCATATAGCCGCTGAGCTGGTCGGCAGGTTCGCCCGCAACCGAAAAGGACTGGCAGCGATTGCACTGACAACCGACACATCTGTTATAACATCAATAGCCAACGACTACGGCTACGATAATGTGTTTACAAGGCAGGTCGAGGCGCTGGTCGGGAAAAATGATATTCTCTGGGCCATTTCAACGAGCGGCCGGTCGCCCAACATTGTCGCTGCGGCAAAACTTGCAAAGAAAAAAGGTACCTGCGTGCTGGCATTTACGGGAAGAAATAACAGCATTCTCGAAAAAACAGCGGACATCTGCTTTTGCGCCGACAACGAATCGACCGCACGCAGCCAGGAGATTCATCAGCTTGCTTACCACATAATCTGCGACCTTGTTGAACAAAGTTTCTGTTGATAGACAAATTAAATAACTGATAAACTGTAAAGGCGGAATATGGCAAATAAAGCAATATTCTTTGACCGCGACGACACTTTAATCGAAGACCCCGGTTACATAACCAATCCTGACCAGGTGAAGCTCCTTGACGGCGTGCCGGAGTCGCTGATTGAACTTAGAACTATGGGATACAAGCTGATTGTGGTCACAAATCAGTCCGCTGTTGCACGGGGAATGGTTACCGAAGAAGGTCTCGAAGAAATCCACAACCGGTTAAAGCATCTGCTCGCTGAAAAAAACGCATATCTGGACCGGATTTATTACTGCCCATATCATCCGGAAGCGGTCATCCCGAAATACCGCAAGGAATGGTACTGGCGAAAACCGAACCCGGGGATGCTGCTGGCTGCCGCCGACGAATTGGACATCGACCTTGGCCAGTCGTGGATGGTTGGCAATCAGGCGGACGACATTGAAGCCGGCCAGCGGGCCAACTGTAAGACCATATTTATAAATCACTCACGTCCCAAACCGCCCGAACAGGGCAAACAGTCGAAGCCTGACTATGAGGCCGTGAACATAAAGGAGGCGGTAAACATTATTAAAAAGCACGTTCGCTCATTCAAACAATCAGACGACAAGGTACAACCCATTCAAAAACCCCAGTCCCCCCCGCCGCCGCAGCCATCAGAAAAACCTGTCCAGCAGGAACAGCCTGATTCGCAATCAGATATTCCCGAACCTGTGGAGCCGGAGGCAGCCGTTTCGGAACCGAACTATAACGCCCCTGCCCCGACAACGGAACAACTGCTCTACAACATCCTCGAAGAGCTGAAAAATATGCAGCGGCAGAGTATGTTCAGGGAATTTTCCATATTCAGACTGATGGCCGGCATCGTGCAGATTATCGTCCCGTTTTGCCTGCTGATATGCGTATGGTTCCTGATGAGCCCGACCAGGCAGGACTCCGATAAAATCGGAGTTCTAATCTCATTAGGCTTTGCCGCAGTCTTCCAGTTGATGGCGCTGACCTTTTATATAATGCAGGACAGGGGATAGGATATAATGGGGGATAGTTTGCTATACGCTGAAGATGCAGGATGAAAACATTTTAGTCTGGCTTCCATCGCCGATGGGCGACGCTATTCTCTGCACGCCGGCACTGCGGGCTATACGCCGGCATTTCAAGTCTTCTAAAATATCATTTTTGGCCAGGCCGGTCGTCCGTCAGATTTTGTCGCCCGGCAGTTTCAATGACAACTGGCTGGAATTGCAAAACAAAAATGTGTTTACCCCCGCAAAGATACTGCGAAGCCACAAGTTTACCCGTGCAATACTTTTTAAGAATTCTTTCGGCTCCGCTTTAATGGTTTTTCTTGCGGGGATACCGCAGCGCACCGGCTATGCCCGCGAGGGACGCGGTATTTTCCTCACAGATAAGCTCTATCCGCCCAGGCTGCCCGACGGCAGATTCAAGCCTGTCTCAATGGTCGATTATTATCTTGAAATCGCCAAACATCTCGGCGCAGAGACAAGCGACAGAAAACTCGAACTGTCCGTCGACCCGCAGGATAAGCAAAGGCTGTTGAGCAAACTGCCGGAAATCATAGGCGATGTGGGGCCTTTGGTTATAATGGTTCCCGGCGGGGCATTTGGACCGAGCAAGTTTTGGCCTGCCGAGCGATTCGCACAAACATCGGATTGGCTGGTCGCCGATTATAATGCTGCGGTTGTTATTTGTGCCGCATCAAATACTGCCGAGAAAAAGATTGCCAAAAAGATTTGCGAGTCAGCCGGCAATAAACTCATTAACCTTGCAGAAAACCCCGTCAGTCCCGGCGAGTTAAAATGGCTTTTCTCCATTGCCGACCTGGTGATAAGTAATGACACGGGACCCCGGCATATTGCCATAGCGCTCGGACGCAAGATTATCACCTTGTTTGGGCCGAACAACCCGATATGGACAGATACCGGATATGAAAATGAAATCCAGATAATCGGCCAGGCCCACTGCGCCCCGTGCGATAAGCCGGTATGCAAAAAACCTCAGCATCTTTGTATGGAGGCAATCACGGTAGAGATGGTTTGCGAGGCTGCGAAGAAACTGCTCGAAAAGAATTGAAATCAATGAACAGCCAGGAATTTATTGAAATTTCCAATTCGTTTTTTGTCGACCGCGATTACAAAGCAGCATTCGAGTCGCTGGGATTAACCTCCATCGATGCGATATTTTCTTTTAATGCGGGCAAAAATCTGGCCAAAGACAATCTTGCAAAATATCGCAGCCGGCTGCAATTTGAGACAGGTCAGCCGCCAAAAACAATATTTTTGAAGCGATACGACAGGCCGCCGATATTGACCCAAATCAGAAATTGGCTCGCCTGCCGCAGCAGAAAAAGTCTCGGCCTGCTGGATTACTGTGTGGCTGAGAAACTATCGGCGCTGGGTGTAAACACGCCCAAAACCATTGCTTACGGCCAACAATGGGGCATATTTTTTGAGAAAAGAAGCTTTATAGCAACCGAAAAAATCCCAAATGCCGAATCGCTCGAGCGAAAACTGCCTGATTGCTTTAATGCCCCCCCTGCTCCTGAAAACCTGAAACTGCAAAGAAATTTCATCGCCCAACTCGGCATTTTCGTCGGAAAATTCCACAAAACAGATTACCGTCACCGTGACCTTTATTTATCACACATATTTTACAACAATAAAGGCGAATTCTGCCTGATAGACCTGTCACGCGCATTCAAGCCGATTTTACTTGTTGAGCGATACAGAATAAAAGACGTTGCTCAGCTAAACTACTCATCCCCTCGCCGATATTTCTCTAAAACAGACCGTCTGCGTTTTTATATGGCAATGACAGGCCAAAAAAAACTGGACGATAATGACAAGACATTCATCCGCAGGGTGATAAGCAAAACAAAACGAATAGCGAAACACGACATAAAGCACGGCAGGCCGGCTCCCTTTGCAAGTTAACGCTGTTAGGTTATAATTCCGCAATGAAAATGAAGGTCGCAATCATCACAGAGCGGGCGGATATTGCCCTGGGCGGTGCAGAACGCTCAGTCTTTGAACTGGCAGACGCCCTGTCAGAATGCGGCCTCCAGGTGAATATACTTGCGGCAACAGGCCGAACAACCGACAAAAACACTCATATCCTCTTTAAGAACAGTTCCGCAAATCGCACCTGCTATTTTAAGTTTGCAAAGGCGTTAAAAAAACACCTCGCAGAAAATCATTACGACATAATTCACAGCGTTCTGCCGTTTGATTTTGCAGACATTTATCAGCCTCGTGGCGGCACGTATGCCGAATCCATCATCCGCAACATCGCCAGTTACCAGAACAAATTCATCGAATCATATAAAAAAATCACCGCTTACGTAAATCTCCGCCGAACCATATTATTGCAGGCTGAAAAAAAGCTATGTCGCGGCTACGAAGGGCCGGTCATTGCGGCGATTTCGGAATACGTTGCCGAGCAGTTCAGACGCCACTATAACACCAATCCAAATCGCCTGTTAGTTATACCCAACGGCGTAAAAATACCGGAAAGATGCGATACCGCCGAGATTGGTAAATTACGGGCGCAACTGCTGGCCCAGTTAGGCGTCGCAGAAAAAGATGAACCTGTCCTTTTTCTTTTTGCAGCGAACAACTTCAGATTAAAAGGTTTGGCGCCCCTGATAAAAGCGATGCATTTGGCCGGCGCAAACTGCAAAACAAATTTTCCTTATCTGGTAGTAGCGGGCAGGGACAAGCCGGACAAATATCTCAATCTGGCGAGAAATCTCAATCTGCACAAAAGAATAATTTTCCTCGGCAAAGTGCCGCATATTCAAAATCTGCTGTCGGCGGTTGACGTCGCCGCTTTGCCTGCTTTTTATGACCCTGCCAGCAGATTTACATTAGAGGCGATAGCTGCCGGCAAGCCGGTCATAACCACAAAATTCAACGGTGCGACTGATTTTTTTGTTGATAATCGCCACGGCTTGATAATCGATACGCCGGAAAATATCTCTGCACTGGCAGAAGCTATTTGCCGCTTTACGAAAAAAGATAACATCCGAAAGGCTGCGGAAGCAATTGCCGCTGACAATCTTCGCGAAAAAGCATCCATCACCCGCGTTGCTCAACAGTTAATTCCCGTTTACGCATCAATCCTCGAAAAAAGGAGGCAGCGATGAAATTTGCACTGCTGATTATCGGCGCATATCTGCTTGGTTCAATCCCCTTCGGCATTATCATTGCCAAAGCCCACGGCAAAGACCTCCGAAGCATAGGTTCGGGCAACATCGGCGCTACAAATCTGGCAAGAGCGCTCGGCAAAAAATGGGCTTATTTCTGCTTTGCTCTCGATGCCGGGAAAGGCCTTGTTCCTATGCTGGCCGCCACCAGACTTATATACACCACGCCGGACATCTGGCGGCTTACCCTCACGCTCGCGGTCGGCTGTGCAGCGGTGCTGGGGCACATATTTCCTGTATACATAAAATTCAAGGGCGGCAAAGGTGTGGCTACCGGTTTCGGAGTGGCTGTCGGATTCTGGCCCTACTTTACGATTTGTGCCGCTGTTGCTCTGGCGGTATGGGTGGTTGTGGCTTTCCGGTGGAGATATATCTCGCTGGCCTCAATTATCGCTTCCGTCTTTTTTCCTGTAACATTAACTCTGGCAATAGCTCTGACCCCTGCCTGGAGCTATTCAGAACTTTGGCCTTTATTGATAGTTGCCGCCGCAATACCGGCTGTCGTGATTATACGCCACAGGGAAAATATAAAAAGGCTTCTGGCGGGAACAGAAAATAAGATTTAAAAAAAACAGCTTCAACAAAACATCACATCCGGAAAAAGAAGGCACAAAGAGACCCTCTTCTCCCTTCAACAATCCTCGGCAAGCAGGTAACCAACCGCCTTAACCAACCTTAGAGGTTTTATAGGATACTCTTTTTATGAGCATCCTATCCCCTCTCAGCCTACAAAACAAACCTCACAGAAACATAAGCAGAAAAACGCTTTTCATATTTGAGCATTATCGGCCTTATTTTAAAAAATAGTATTCACCTTTGCCTAATTTTCGCTTCCGAAAAGACTAATTTTTCTAACAGTCTGGAAAATAAAGAGTTATAAAGCGACGGTGAGAGATTTTTACGCCAAAAACCCCAAATTTTTCTATTGTTCGAGAGAAGTCAGCCCTTCTCGAATAGCATATTTCGTCAATTCAGCCACACTCTTGATTTTAAGCTTTTTCATAATTTGCCGGCGGTTGAACTCAATGGTCTTGATACTTAAATACATTATCTCAGCAATATCTCTGATGGACCTGCCCTCTGCTATACACTGAAGCACCTGTCGTTCTCTGGCTGTCAGAGGTTTTGCGGGCTTTGCCCCATCCGACAGGTGATTCACATAATCATCGACCACCACATCCGTTATTCTCGGACTGAAATAAATGTTGCCGGCGGTTATCGTGCGGACGGCTTCGATAAGCTCATCGAACAGACATTCCTTCAATATATATCCTGATGCGCCGGCTTTGAGCATATCGGCAACAAACCGCTTATTGGAATGTATCGACAATGCCAGCACTTTCACTCCCGGAAATTCGCTGGTAATCTGGCTTGTTGCACCGACCCCGTTGAGGTTCGGCATAGTTATGTCCATAATAACAATGTCCGGCACCAACTGCCGCACAAGCTCCAGGGCTTTCTGCCCATCCTCAGCTTCGCCCACCACTTCCATATCAGGCTGCTTCTCCAGCAGTGAACATAATCCTTGCCGTATAATTCCGTGGTCATCAGCCAATAAAATTCTTATGCTCATTTCTGCCTCTCATTTTTTATGGTTTTTCTTTTTTTTAAGCGGCGCTACCATAGTTATTTTCGCACCGCAGTTCGACCCCGATTCAATAACAAAACGGCCTCCTACCTGCTCTAATCGCTCTCGAATGCTGAAAAGCCCGAATCCGCCTGTCTCGGTTGATATAGTTGCAACATCAGTCGCACCAAACCCGATTCCATCATCTTCAACAATAATATGTATATTACCGTCAGCCCTCAGCATAGAGACTTTTACCTTATGTGCGTTGGCATGCTTGACAACGTTGACGAGCAGTTCCTGCACACCGCGAAACAAAAGGATACGGACATCGTCATCCAGAGGTTTCGGCTTTCCGTCATCCACTAACTCCGATTCGATATTATGCTTTTCCTCAATCTGCTCCGTCAGCAAGTCGCCGACAGCCGCCTCCAATCCTATTTCGTGGAGTATAGGGGAACTGAGGTCAAATGTCAATGACCTTACCGCCTGAATATTTCTGTCCAACGAACTGCAAACTTCATCCACAATCGACGCAATAGTGCCGGAAGACACTGACTGGCGAAGCAACCCAAGCTTTAGCTTCGAAATAACCAGCGCCTGGCCGATTCGGTCGTGCAGCTCCGTAGCGATACGGTGCCTCTCCCGTTCCTCGGTGAGTGATAATTCCGAAGCAAGAGATTTGAGCTGCCTCTGGTAATCAAGAAGCTTTTCTTCCGCTTTTTTTCGCTCGGTGATGTCAATGTTCACTTCGGCAACCAGCCATTGTCCCTGTTCGTCGTGGAAAGGAACCGTTACAACCTCAATCGGCCTGTTGCCTTCCTTCGGCAAAACCTCTTCCGCCATAATCACCGTTTTTGTCTCCAGTGCCCGCGGGATTCCGCAGGTCGGACACATTGAGCTGCGGCCCGAAAAATATTCGTAACACTTTCTCCCCGTATAATCCCCGTATGTTTTGGCCCATTCCGGGTCGACATAACGAATGTTAAACTCAGAATCGATAATATCAAGCCCCGTCTTCGTGGAACCCAAAATAAATTCCATCTGTCTTTTAAGCAGTTTTACTTCTCTTTCCGCACACCTGCGCCTGATAATATTTGCAGAGAGAAATATGACCATAGCGGTAAGAAGCAGAATAATTCCTGCGACCGTCCATATAAGTTTTTTATGCAGAAAATAAAATGACTTCGGCTCATTGATTATGATGCTGCCCTGCGGCAGTTGCGAAAGGCGGACCCCAAAACGCTCCAACTGAACATAATCAAACATATATTTGTCGGCGGTGCCGCGCAACACGGGCATATTATTCGGATTCTCGCCATCAAGAATACGCATCGCCAGCTCGGCGGCGGTTTGACCCTGATAATAGCCGCAGTTGAGCTTCCCCCCCATCACAGGGGCATAATCGAACCATCGCTCGGTAAGAACATATATAGGCGCTCCGCATTTTTCCTCAATCAGATGCTTCGTCCCTCTATATGGGTCAAGTCGCCCGGAGGCCGTAAACGTCGATGCTAATATAACTATAGACTCAGTTCCAAGACCCCCGATTTTTTTCAATAAACCTTCCGTAGTGGCTTCATCAAGAAAAGTGTGGATAAACTTGGCACGCCGGCTGAATTTCTGACCCAGTTCCTCTATTTGTTTCTCACGCTGACGGTACTTTCCTGCGTTCCTGTTATCCAGGACAACTACCTGTTTGGCCAATGGATGCAGTTTAAGGGCAATCTCAATCGTAGGCTCAAAAGTCGGCTCTTCGGTAACGCCGGTAACGCCCTCCTGACCCGCCAGCATTGAATCATTGAAATCGCCGACCCCGCAAAAAACTATGGGCACATCCGGGCAGAATTCTTTTCTGTACTTTAACATAAAAAGCAGTGCATCATTGTCGCTGGTAATAATCAGCTCATATTTTCTGCGGCTGAGCTTGTTTTTATACAGCGCATAAAGATTCTCATAATGTGTCTGGTCGCTGAAGTGCCTCGTGTCCATATATTCAATATCTATAACCAGGGGGTCTTTGTACCGCTCAAGCTCGGATTCAACGCTGTTTGTAATCAATTTTGTCCACAAGTAATTGGGGTGATAAGAGTGAAGAAGAAGAACTTTTCGCGACTGTTCCTTCTGTGCCTCCGCCGTGCCGGCAACAAGAAAACAGACGATTAAAAACGCCGCAGCAACAAAAACGGCTTTAGCTTTTTCCTCGCTTTTATTGTGACGACCTCCACTGCCCGATTTTGCCCTGTGAAGATGCATATCTATTTATCAGTTTCCTTTTCCGCTCTCAAGAAACCCTCATTTCCCTCCGTATTTTACCATCGTGCGGTATGCGCACACAACTGGTTTTATTAACGTTTATTATCGTCAGGCTTATTTTGTTTAAGCGGAGCAATGACGGTAACCCTTGTGCCGAAATTCAATCTCGATTCGATAACGAGACGGCCTCGCAATTGTTCCAATTGTTCCCGAACACTAAAAAGTCCTAATTTTTTCCTTTTTGTTGCTTCCTGCATAACTTCAGCGGCATCGAACCCTACACCATTATCCTCCACGCTAATATTTATTGTGCCGTCAACCTTTTGCATAGAGACTTTTACTTCGCTTGCATTGGAATGCTTGACAACATTCATAAGAAGTTCCTGCACATTGCGAAACAGAATGACCCGCGTATCATCCAGCGGTTTAGGCTGCCCGTCATCTTCGAACTCGGATTTAATCCCGTGCTTTTTATGAATTTGTTCGGCGAGCCATTCCATTATAGCTGCTTCAAGCCCCACCTTATAAAGTATAGGAGAGTCGAGGTCAAATGTCAAGCTCTTGGTATCTCTTATGGCCTGCTCCAGAGTTGTGCAGATTCCACCCACGTCCTCAGCGAAACTTGCGTCAGACGCTGACCCTCGGAGGTTTTCAAGCTTCGTTTTGGAGATAATCAACGGATGACGGACACTGTTATGCAATTCTTTGGCAATGCGGCGTCTTTCATATCTTTCCGTACGGGATAACTGCGATGTCAGAGACTTAAGCTGGGACTGGTAGTTCAGAAGTTTTCTCTCCAGGCGTCTTCGACGAATAGTATTGATGGAAAGCAGCATGACCATTGCTGTTAGAACTGAAATAGTGCCGACCATCATCAATATGCGTTTTTTGTACAAATGATAAAACGATTGAGGCTCATTTATAACAATGCTCCTTTCCGGCAGGGACGAGAAGGGGATGCCGAATCGTTTAAGCTGCGTGTAGTCGAAAATATATTTTTCGGCTGTGCCGCGCTGTACGGGAATGTTTTGAACAGGCTCGCCGTCTATAATGCGAATGGCCATTTCAGCCGCTGTTTTCCCATGATGAAATCCGCTGGCAACCTTTCCGCCCACTATAACCGGAACGTACTCGAACCATCGTTCAGAGGGGACATATATCGGAGATGCACAGTGTTTCCGGATTGTCTCCGAGGCTTCCTTGTAGAAGGGAAAATTTATCGGCGTTGTGAACAGACAGGCCAGTATTATCACGGTCTCTTTTCCCAGCCCATCAAGCTTTTTCGGGAGGTCGCCGGAATAAATCTCGGAAATAGAGGTAGTTACAAATTCAGTTTTGCCTCTGAACTTTAAAGCAATCTCGGCAACCTCCTGCCTGCGATTATTGAAATCAGTCGATTTCTGGTTGAGTACTATCAGCACTTGTCTGGCAAGGGGGTGGAACCTGAGCGCTGTCTCAACCGTCGGTTCAAAAGTGTCTTCTTCGGTGACACCGGTTATGTCGGAATATCCTCCCAGTAAGGAGTTGTCGAAATCGCTGACGCCGCAGAAAACTATCGGCACAGAGGGATAGAGTTCCTGGCGATGCTTCACCAGAAAAGCAAGGGCGTCATTGTCACTGACAATGATAACATCATATTGTTTTTTGCCAGCCTTGTTTTTGTAAATGGCATAAAGATTATTGTAATGTTTTTCGTCGTTAAAGTGTCTCGTATCCATATATTCGACGTCGAGTTCGATGGGCTCCTTATATTGTTTCAGCGTCGATTCGATACCGTTCATAACTGATTTTGTCCATCCGTAAGCAGAATGGTAAGAGTGGAGAACAAAAACCTTGTAAGGGCGCTGTTGTGCTGTGGCGGTGCCGACAATCAGCCAGCAGACAGCCATAAAAATTATAGAGCATCGGCGGATTTTACTCTGTCGTGCGTAAAACCTCCTGTGTTCCTGTTTTTCCGAATATGAACGCATTTTTCCTGTTTCTCAGATGGATTTTATTTTTGCCGGGTCGGCTTTCTCCTGTTTGAGCGGAGCCATAATCGTGATTTTGGTCCCGTGTCCGGGCTTAGATACAATCTCAAGTCGTCCGGATAACTGTTCCAGTCTTTGCTGAATGCCGAACAGTCCGAATCCGCCTCGCGCAGTTGTTTGTGGTGCGGTTGCGGCGGGACTGAAACCTGTCCCGTCATCTTCCACGCAGACACATATCTGGCCGTCGATTTTTCGGCTGGAAACTTTCACTTTATGCGCATGTGAATGCCTGATAACGTTGGTAAGCAGTTCCTGAACGTTGCGGAACAGCAGGACACGAATGTCATTATTTAGAGGCTTGGGTTGTCCGTCATCGACAAATTCGGTCTCGATACCGTGCTTTTTCCGGACTTGCTCATCGAGCCATTCAGCCACCGCGGCCTCGAAACCTAACTCGTATAGTATGGGAGAGCTCAGGTCGAATGTCAGGGAGCGGATATTTTGAATTATCTGGTCGAGTAACTCGCAAGTTTCATCGAGGGACTTGTTGAGGCCGTCCGGAAAATCTTTCCTGCGAAGAGACTTCAGTCTCAGCTTGGATATAACCAGTGCCTGGCTGATTCGGTCGTGCAGTCCCGTGGATATTTGGTGTCTTTCTCGCTCCTCGGTCAGCGATAATTCTGAGGCGAGGGATTTGAGCTGTGCCTGGTATTCGAGAAGTTTTTTCTCCGCCTGTTTGCGCCGGAGGATATTGATAAAAAGAACCATAACCGCCGCTGCCAGGCTTATAATGATAGCTGTTACTATCCAGATTTGTTTTTTGTATAGATAATAGAACGATTTCGGCTCATTGATGATAATGCTTCCTTTCGGCAGACTTGACAGCTTGATTCCGAACCGCCTAAGCTGGGTATAATCGAAGGTGTATTTGTCGGCGCTGCCATGCTGTATGGGTATGTTTTTTGGGTCTTCGCCGTCTAATATGCGGATTGCCATTTGGGCTGCCGCCTGTCCCTGATAAAAACCGTTGTTTAATTTTCCGCCTACTACGGGGGCATAACCAAACCATTGTTCGGAAATAACGTATATCGGAACGTTGTCGTTCCCCCGAAGCAGGGCCGATACGCCCTCAAACGAGAAACGATTTCCCAAAGGGTCTCTAATCGGCAGGGTAAAAAATACTATGGATTCATTCCATAGTTCCTTGACCTTTTTTATGTAAGCCTCTTCTGAAGGATAATCGCCGAGAAAAACTTTAACAAATTTTGCCCGCCGGCTGAATCTCTGAATGACTTTCTCCGTATCGCGGGGAACATCGGGGTTTGTTGGCCATCCCCCCACCGCCAGAACCACTTTTTTTAGTGATGGATGAAGCGCCAGGGCCGTCTCGACGGTATCTTCAAAAAGATATTCCTCGGTGACTCCGGTTACACCCTCGCAGTCTTTGAGCATTGATTCGCTGAAATCGTTAATGCCGCAGAATACCACGGGAATATTGGGGCATAGCTCATTCCTGTGCCGCAGCAGGAAAAGCAACGCATCGTTGTCGCCGGTGAGAATAACTTCGTATTGTCTGCGGCTTGCTTTGTCCTTGTAAAGGGCATAGAGATTTTCAAAGTGCTTTTCATCGTTGAAATGTTTGCAGTCCATATATTCGACGTCCATCTCGATTATGTCTTTATACTGCTTCAGCGTGGATTCGATGCCGTTCATAATCGATTTTGTCCATTCGTATGTTGGATGATAGGATTGAAGAACGAGGACTCTGTGCAAACGTTCAGCCTGTGCTTCAGCCTGGCCGGAAACAAATAAACAAATGATTAAAAACACCGCAGCGACAAAAATGACTCCAGCATTTTCCCCGCCTTTGCTATGACGACCTTCACTGCCTGATTTTGCTGTGTGAAGATACATATCTCAATTCCAGGTTTCCTTCCCCGCTCGCAGGAAACGGCTCTTTCCTCCGCATTTTACCATTGTATCGACTACAACGCAACCAATTTTATTAATGTTTATTATCGTCAAGCTTGCTTTGTTTAAGTGGAGCAATGACAGTAACTTTGGTGCCGCTGCCAGGTTTGGAGTCAATTTCAAGTCGTCCGCCTAATTGCTCCAGTCTTTTTCGAATACTGAAAAGCCCGAATCCGCGGGTCTTGGTCGCTATAGATGCAATCTCGCCGATGTCAAACCCAACGCCGTCATCTTCTACATTTATGCATATTTCATCGTCAACCCTTCGCACAACAACTCTCACCTTCTGCGCCTGCGCATGCTTAACCACGTTAATCAGCAGTTCACGTATGTCCCGGAACAGCAGAACGCTGATGTCGTCATCCAAAGGTTTCGGCTGCCCGTCATCGACAAATTCGGTCTCGACGCCGTGTTTTTCCCGAATATGCTCATCCAGCCACTCTGACACCGCTGCCTCAAAACCCAGCTCGTAAAGTATCGGAGAGCTGAGGTCAAACGTTAATGACCTGGTGTTTTGAATAGTCTGGGTCAGAGAATCGCATATCTCGTTTATCGCGCCGGCAACCTTGTCAGACCGCACAAGTTCACGCAGTGATTCTAATTTGACCTTCGAAATAACCAAAAGCTGACCGATTCGGTCGTGCAGCTCCGTGGCGATACGACGCCTTTCACATTCCTCAATCAGCGTCAGTTCTGATGCCATAGACTTGAGCTGCGCCTGATAAGCAAAAAGTTTTTCCTCCCCTTTTTTCCGTTCAGCGATGCCGCCCAGACGTTCAGCGAGGGCGTCCAGCAGATTCCTTTCCTCGACAAAGAACGGCCCCTCATCAACCTCCGGCTTTTCTTCAAGGTAATAAACCTCGATAACACCGGCTTTGTGCTTGTTAATTTTTATATCCGCCGATTGCTTCCACGGCGTTTGCTTGAAATTATCCGTTTTGAACTCAACGCTCTCAAAAACAATCCTTGCGACAGCGGCCGCCGGATATTCCCAGGCCAAAGGAATCATATCCACTAATTTCTTAAAAATCTGCTCCAGCGAGATACGCCGGCTCTCATCCAGTCGCGAAAGACCGTATAGGCAGTCGAGTTCCCTGACCCTTTTTTGCAGGTCATGATTGAGCCGACTAAGCTCCTCTCCACCCGCACGCAACTGCTGATTGGCCGCCGTTAACTGCTGTTCGCCTGCTCGCAACTGCTGATTGGCCGCTTCAAGCTGCTGGTTGGTGGCCTTGAGCTGTTGTTCGCTTGCCCGCAACTGTTCGTTGGCCGCACTCAACTGCTGGTTCGCCGCTGCAAGCTGCTGTTCGCTCGCTCTCAACTGCTGATTTGCCGCCCGCAACTGCTGCTCATCCGCTCGCAACTGCTGATTGACTGCTTCAAGCTGCTGATTGGCCGCCCGCAGAGCCTCTTTCGTCAGTTTTAACTCGGTAACGTCACGACCGATGCCCATAATCCCGACTATATTCCCGTGACTGTCCCGCCACGGAACTTTTGTGGTCAGCAGCCACTTCTGCCCCCCTTCTTTGTCCGTAAAAGGCTCTTCCTTATTGACAAGCGGCTGCTCCAGCCGAATCACGTTCTGCTCGTCCTCATAAAACCCTGCTGCCTGCTGCTCCGGATAAAAATCTGAATCCGTCTTACCTATTAATTCTTCCGGCGTCGCCGCCCCCATAAAACGGGTAACTGCGGTGTTGGCGATAACAAATCGACTTTTTTTATCTTTAATATAAATCAAGTCGGGCATATTATCTATCAGGCCCCGCAGCAGGTTATGCTCTTCCGCCCGCATTTCCTCCGCCCGCCGGCGGTCGGTAATGTCTTCATAAATTACTACGACTTCGCCTGAAGGAAGTTTATAAACATAATCTTCCCGCCAGCCGGTTATTCGCCCGCTCTTGTGTATGGTCTCGGAATAATATTCAGGTTTGCCGCCCCGCCACACCCTCTGCAGCACATCAAAAAGGCCGAATTCCCTCACCGAGGGCAGCGCCTCCAGCACGCTTCTGCCGAGCAAATCCTCCTTTTTTACCCTCTCGATTCTCTCCGCAGAAGAGTTGAAATTTCTCAGGATAAAATCATTACCGTCATCGACAGCTTCGTAGACCGCTATCGCATTGATTGTCCCCTCGAACATCGTCTTGTATTGTTCTTTGCTCCTGCGAAGTGCCTCTTCAGCGACCTTTAGCTGCCGGTTGCTTTCTTCAAGCTGCTGATTTATGGCCTTGAACTGTTCCTGGGCGGCATTCAGCTCGTCCCTGCCCGCGGGCTCTCTTGCCGGTTTCTTCATTTCCGCGTCTTTGTAAACAAACGCTGTTCGACAATCCTCTTATCCACACGCCCTCCAAAGCTGTGTTTCACTGCCGTTGCCTTCGGTATAAAATACGATACCTCCCTTAACATCAAGCGAGACGCTCCTTCTGTTCGTCCCTCCGATGGCCTGGACCTTCACGGCCAGGTCGTATTTCGCCAGAAACCTCAGAGTTGAACGTATATTGTCCCTGCAAATGGTGTCGTCCGGCCTGTTGAGGACGTTTCCGCCACCCGCCAGAGCGACTTCAATATCTCCGTTATTCGAACCTAATTGAGCCATCTGGTCAACCAGTGCCTCAATGGCATTGGCGGCATACTTCGTCTTTTCACTTCCGTTCTTATTAACGGGAGCAATACCCGGAAGCATAATATGCGCCATCCCGCCAATCCTTTTTCTGGCATCGTATGCAACAACAGCTATGCAGGACCCTATCGCTTTCGACTTTAATATTACATCCTCTTTGGCCGTCCTGACCTCGCCTATCTGGACATCAACAATTTCTTTCATATAAATCGTCATTCCCGCGAAGGGGCTTGTTGCCAAAATCGAGATTGCTTCGTCGCTTGCGCTCCTCGCAATGACAGACCTGATTTTCAGTGTCATTGCGAGGCCACCTTAGGTGGCCGTGGCAATCTCAAATCTTCAATCTTGCCTTCGGCAACAAGCGCGAAAGCGGGAGTCCAAACCACCGAATCTAATTTGGATACCTGCTTCCACAGGTATGACAAAGCAAATCGGTCAGTTTGAACCGTTAAGTTGCAATCTCACACAAAAAAGGCAGGGATTGAGAACATAAAGCCCTCTCTCCCGCTGTTCACCAATTTTACGATAAACAGTCTCTCTCTACGATAGCCCCTTTTTCCTCTTGGGCCCGAAGTTAAAACACTCTCTCCTGCAAAAAACAGATTTTCCCTATTTTAATAAATTTTGTCTTAAAAGTCAAGCCAATTTTCGGGAAAGGATTGCGGAAACAACCTTCGGATTGGCACGCCCCCCGGTTTTTTGTATGACCTGGCCGAGCAGAAAGCTCTGCGCTTTCTTGCATTTCTTGCCCCCTTCTTTAACATCGCCCACCGCCTGCGGATTTTCACTCAATATCCGGTCAACTATCGCCTCCAGCTCGCTTTCATCGCTTGTTTGCACAAGGGCAAGCTCCTCCGCAATTATTATCGGATTTTTACCCGTCTTCACCATTTCTTCAAATATTGTATTGCCTGCCGAAGCGCTGATTTTGCCGGCGCCAATCATTTTGGATAGTTCAGCCATGCTCTCAGCCTTCAGGCACAAATCAGCGATTCCACATCCTCTGTCATTCGCCATTTTTAACCCGATTTGAGTAAGCAGATTACAAACTCGCCTCGCCTCGCCCCCCGCGGCAATTACCTGCTCAAAAAATTCAGCCGTCGACCGCTCCGCAGTCAAAACGCCGGAATCATAATCGCTCAATTTATACTCATCCACATATCTGGCCTGCTTCTTCAAAGGCAGCTCGCACAATCGGCTCTGGATGTCCCTCTGCCATTGCTCATTCATTTCCACCGGCACCAAATCAGGGTCAGGAAAATACCGATAATCGTGCGCCTCCTCCTTTTCCCTCTGAAGCACCGTCGCCTCATTGACATCGTCCCAGCCGCGCGTCGTTTTATTGCCCATCTCCATAGTCTGGCCCGTTTCCTGAAATTCATCGAGCTGCCTCCGTATCTCGTAGTCGATGCTCTTTTCCAGTGCCCGGAAACTGTTCAGGTTTTTGACCTCGACTATCGGCGTTTTGAATTCCGAACCGCCCCTGCTAATAATCAGGTTGACATTCGGCTCAAAACGTATATGCCCCTTTTGCATATCCGCCTCGGAAACGCCGAGGTATCGAACTATCCGCTGCAATTCAACCGCCAGTTCCCTCACTTCAGCGGCACTGCTCATATCAGGCTCGGTAACAATCTCCATCAGCGGTGTGCCGGTGCGGTTCAAATCCACCTGCGAAAAATTCCCGCTGCTGTGCAGGTTCTTCCCCGCATCCTCTTCTAAATGCACCCTTCTTATCCTGATTTTTTTCGTTAGTCTTGTGTCTTGAGTCTTGTGTCTTGTGTCTTGTGTCTTGAGTCTGGGGTCTTGTAATGGTATTTCGATAAAGCCGTTGCTGCCGAGCGGCAAATCATACTGGCTTATCTGGTAATTCTTCGGCAAATCAGGATAGTAATAGCTCTTCCTGTCCCATTTTGTGAACTGCGCTATTTTGCAGTTAAGCGCCGTCCCCGTCAGCACCGCATATTCAAATGCCTGCTTATTCATTACAGGCAGCGCACCCGGCGCACCAAGACAAACAGGGCACACCCTGCTGTTTGCAGCCTCGCCAAATCTCAATGCACACCCGCAAAACAGCTTGCTCTTCGTGCATAACTGCACGTGAATCTCCAGCCCGACAACAATTTTATAATCCACCTGAGCCACTTTAATAACCACTAATTAACCGATTTACTTTTTAATTAACCACGAATTAACACGAATAAACACAAAAAAATAACATATTTACAAAAACGTACAATTTGATGTAAGTTGATACATCACTCTTTTAATCCGTTAATTGCAGGATTAGTTACTACATTCAAAGAAAATTTCACGTCATAGGTCATACACCTAATGTTCGATAATCCATCCAAAGCATATTGGAGTTTGCAATCGAGAGAGCGGCATATAATACAACCTTCAACAGTCTCTCCGTTAACGGCAAGATTCTTGCGCACCCATGACATGTATCTCAAAATCTGCCCTATGGTACTGTCACTTGTTTGACCCGCCTTTAGTTCAATAACCAGAAACTTTCTGTCAGTGTTATGTTTAGCTAACAAATCAATCTCGCCGACTTCTCCGGTATGATAATGTGAACCTATAATTTCCCCATCCTCATCGAGCAAACTCCAATTTTTAGACAGTTCGGTCACATCCCAGTTATCAACAAGAAACTCATGAAGAAATTTTTCAAGTCCAAAAACACTTTCGCTGTTCGTTTCGACTTCTACAGATTCCACGTCAGTTTCATCCTTCAAAGGGGTTTTCTTTACCGCTCGCCACCAGAGCATATCAAGGGTCCACAGGTCAATTCCAATTTCTCTGGATACTTCAAGAAGTATCCTATTAACAACTTCGTACTTCTCCCCAAAAGCTGCCTTTTTAGGAAAATCAGGCCATAACTCCAGTCTTTTCATAGCAGCTTCCGCAATATTATTCAAAACTCCGTACCTATCCGGAAACATAACTTGAAGAATCGCAGTAATTACAGCTCGACCAAGACCCTTTACCATTGCCTGTCCCTTATCAGGCCTTAATTTATTTAATCTTGTTTTAATAGACATAGTTTCATCCAACAATAGTCTCAAAGCCTGTTTCAGTTTGCTCATGTCCTGCGTCATCCAGCCGCTCTGCCGATAAAGGCCATTCCAATGCTGATTGTTTGTAAACAAAAGAAAACTTTTAAAGTCGGTGGCTGTAAGTTCTTTCAAATTCTCGGGCGAAAATATAGGCTGATATTTTTCAAGAACCCTGCTCTTCGCATCTTTGATTTCGATGGCTATTTTGTCAGACAAAATATCTATTGTATCCAACATTCCTCTCAGTCTTATTATGGCTTGTTCATTGACCGCCATATTGCCTCCACAACAAAGATAATTATTGTCTGATACTGTGATTTTCTATCAATGACACTTTGTCGCATATTATGCGTTTTCGTGTTTATTCGTGTTAATTCGTGGTTAAATATATAATTATTCATTCGTGGTTAATTACAAAACCAATCTTTTATAGTCAAACTTCGGCTTGCCGAAGTTTAGAATTAATCCCAGCTTAATTCCTGTGGCCCGCAGATAATTTAATGTCTGGGCAATGTGAATATTTGCGATAATATCAACGGTTTTCAATTCAAGTATTAACTTATTGTCAACTAAAATGTCGGCAAAATATTGACCAACAATTTTCTCCTGAAAATAAACACTTGCCGGAGCTTGCTGTCTGGCAGGTATTCCTTCTCTGTCAAACAGTATCATCAGAGCATTTTCATATACCTTCTCCAGAAAACCGCAGCCAAGTTTATTATGCACCTCAAGAGCTAACTCTATGATTTTATAGGAAAGGTCCTTATAAATTATATTCCCGTCTTCACTCATTTAATGCCCAATCAAAAATCAAATTAGTGTCCATTCGTGTTCATTCGTGGTTAATTAAAAATCAATTAGTGTCCATTCGTGTTCATTCGTGGTTAATTATATACTATCTGCATTTATTCGTGGTTTTTGTTTATGAAAGTTTGTTTCTTTCTCAAACATCCTCGCTGTCCGCAGCAGTTTCTCCTCGCTGAACGCCGGCGAAATTATCTGCAATCCTATCGGCAGCCCTTTTTCATCGAACCCGCAGGGAATACTGATTGCCGGCACACCCGCCAGGTTGACCGCTATCGTATAAATGTCCGAAAGGTACATCTTCAGTGGGTCATCGAATTTCTCGCCAATCCTAAAAGCCGTCGTCGGCGCGACCGGCATCATAATACAATCGCACCTCTCAAAAACCCGGACGAAATCACCGCGTATCAGGTTTCTCACCTTCAACGCCTTAAGGTAATAAGCATCATAATACCCGCTCGACAGTGCGTAAGTACCGAGCATTATCCGCCTTTTTACCTCCTTGCCGAAACCCTCCGCACGCGACTTCGTATAAACCTCGATATAATCTTTCGGCTCGGCTGTTCTATAACCGTAATGCACCCCGTCATATCTCGCCAGGTTGCTCGACGCCTCCGCCGTCGCTATCACGTAATACGCCGCAATAGCATAATCCAGGTAAGACATATCCACTTCTATAATCTCGGCGCCAACTTTTTTGTATACGTTTATAGCCTCGTTCAGCGCCTTCCGGACCTGTCCGTCAGCCCCGGCGTTAAATTGCGGCACAATCGCTATTTTCAGTTTCTCCACAGGCTGGTCGACTTTCGCCAGGTAATCGCAGACCGGTGCAGTTTTTTCATCGACGCTTGTGCTGTCTGCCGGGTCATAACCGGCTATAACGTTCATCATCAGCGCACAATCGCTCACATTGCGGGTAATCGGCCCGATTTGGTCAAGGCTCGAACCGTAAGCGACAAGTCCGTATCGTGACACCCTGCCGTAAGTCGGCTTTAACCCCACCACCCCGCAGAAACTTGCAGGCTGACGTATCGACCCGCCCGTATCCGACCCCAGCGCCGCAAAACACATCCCGCTCGCCGCCGCCGCCGCTGAACCCCCGCTGCTTCCGCCCGGCACCCTGCTGACGTCCCACGGATTCACCGTCCGCTTCAACGCCGATGTCTCCGTGCTTGACCCCATCGCAAACTCATCCATATTCGTCTTGCCTACTATCACCGCATCGGCAGAGAATAATTTCCCAACCGCCGTGGCGTTATACGGCGAATGAAAATTCTCTAATATCTTCGAGCCGCAGGTCGTTGCCCCGAAAGTCGTGCACATATTGTCTTTTATCGCTATCGGCACACCAGCCAGCGTCCCCACCCGCTCGCCGCGAGCAATTTTTTTATCAACCTCAGCCGCCTTTGCAATCGCCTCCCGTTCAAATATCTGTAAATATGCTCCGACTGTCGGCTCACATCTTTTAATAACTTCAAAAACTGCTTCCGTCGCAGCAACGCTTTTTATCTCCCCCTTTGCGATTTTATCCCGCAATTCCCTGCAGCTTATATTCAGCAATTCTTTCATAAACTATCCGCTATACGCTATCCGCTACCCGCTATACGCTATCCGCTACCCGCTATACGCTATCCGCTACCCGCTATACGCTATCCGCTATACGCTATCCGCCATACGCTATCCGCCATACGCTATCCGCTATCTTCTTCCAGTATCTTCGGCACCTTGAAAAAGTCACCGTCCCTGTCCGGTGCATTCGCCAGAGTTTTTTCCGTCCCCAGCGATTCTTTTACACAATCTTCCCTGAAACAGTTGCTGATTGGCAGGCAATGCGCAAGCGGCTGAACATCCGCAGTGTCCAGCTCGTTCATCTTTTCCATATATTCGAGGATTGCGCTAAGCTGCCCCGTAAACTCCCCGATTTCAGACTCCGTCAATTCCAGTCGCGACAGCTTCGCAACTTTTCTTACCAATGCCTCGTCTATCTTTTTCCCCATATTTTCCGCTGCTCCCAAATAAAAAAAGCGAGGCTCACCGCGCCTCGCCGGAAATGCCTCTGCAAAAACTCTCCATTAGCTGCTCTCTGCTGCACTTTCAGCGGGCTTATAATTCCTTTTCACCGGCCTCTGGACAAGACCCATATGAATCGCCTTCGCTGAAACCTTGACCCTGCCGACCTTGCCGTCGATAACCGCCCGCACCTTCTGGATGTTTGGCTTAAATTTTCTCTTGTTGCTGCCGGTTATCTTTCGCCCCACCCCGCCGAGATATTTCGCCTTCCCTCGCCGCGTAATTTTCATGCCCGCAATCGTCCGCTTGCCTGTAAAATAACACACTCTCGACATTTTACTTACTCCTGTAATTAGTCATTGCGAGCCCGATGTCGTTTATCGGGCGCGGCAATCTCAATCCTTATCATCCAATCGGGCAAACACGCCCGCAAAACTTTAACAATATACCCCTTTGCGGAAAAATTGCAAGAATAAACCCAAATTTACAAAAAAATGCCTCTAACCGCCCGCTTTTTATCAAATTTTGGTAGTTTTTTTGAGGTATCCAACCTCATCACCGCTCAGCTCTCTGAATTTGCCCACCCCCACCCCTTTGTCGTCGATTTTGCCGATTCGCGTCCTCCGCAGCGACCTTACATCCAGCCCAACCCTCGCCAGTATCCTGCGAATTTGAAGGTTGGCGCCCTGCCAAACGGTGATTTCAAGCAAAGATTCCTTAATTCCTCGTCTCAATATTTTTATAGACGCCCTGCTGCCTTTGCCCCCTGCCGGCCAAACCCCTCTTTTCAGTTTCTCAGCTGTTTTCTCATCTATCTGCCCTCTCACTTCCGCAATATAGGTCTTCGCCAGCCCATATCTCGGATGTGTCAATTTATTCGCCAGTTCGGTATCATTTGTCAGAATAATCAGGCCGGAACTGTCTACCTCAAGCCTGCCCACGCAGAAAATGCGTTCACGTATCGGCACAAGGTCTATCGCCCTCACCCTGCCCTGCGGGTCGAAATTTGTGCAAATCACACTCTTCGGCTTATTCAAAAGAAAATACATCTTCCGCACAGCCCGAATCTTCCTGCCGTTCACCGCTATAATGTCCGTTTCCGGGTCTACAAACACCGGCAGACTGTCCACCACCACCCCGTTCACGCTGACAGCGCCTTCGAGTATCAACTCCTCGCATTTCCTGCGGGAATCGACCCCTGCCCCCGCCAATACCTTCTGTAATCTCTGCTGCACCATTATTGAACCTTCCACACATCAAACGTAATAACCCCGTTTTTGGCACGAGTCGGATGAGTCGCCTTCGGAAACCCCGGCGGCTGCAATAATCGAGGCTCACTGACCCCGTCTAACGGCAGCTCCCAGATTTTCCAGACGCCGTCACGATTAGAGTGCATCAACAAAACCTCACCGCCCGGGTCGGCAAATGGCCCCCGGCTCCACCCTTTGTCATCGTTGGCAAATGGCACAAATTCCCCGCCCTCGGCAGGTATCTTGCATATCTGCTGTCGGCCTTTAACGTCTGCAAAAAAATAAATCCATTTGCCGTCTTTTGACCACCACGGCCTATATGCCAATACATCCCGATTCAGCAGCTTCGGCTTTTCGCTGCCATCCGCCTTCACCCGCCACAGCCGGAACTGCCCCTTACCGCCGCTGCGATTGGAAACAAAAGCAATGCTCTCCCCATCCGGACTGAAGCACGGCCTCTGGTCCTGATATGACCCAAAAGTTACCTGCCGCACATTTTCGCCATTAGAGTCCATTATGAAAATATTGATAATACCATTTTCCGGCGGAGGAAATTTCGCAACCTCTTCAATACTGGCCGGCTTCCTGCCCGATGCCCGGTCGGAGCAAAACACTATTCTTTTACCATCCCACGAGTACACCGCATTATCAGAAGCCAAACCCGCCGCCGTCAAAGCCACAACCTCGCCGCTCGCAAAATCGGCCTTCCACACACGTGGCGGCCCGGATTTCGCTCCATAAAATATCACCTCCCCGCCCTCAGGATGAACGCACGGATGAACATAAATCCCATCGCCCGCAGATACCTTCTTCACTCTCCCATCAGGAAACCACGCATAAACATCCGCGCCAAGCACCTTCGCCTGCGGCTTTATACTCCCGCTGAAGCTTTTACCACCCTGACCGCACCCAAAAACCATCGCCGCCAGAAAAAATAAATGCAACCTTTTCACATCGGAACTCCTTAAAGTATTATATTACTGTATAATAACTCAAACTGACCTTTTTTGGCAGAACAATTGTGTAATTTATTCTTTTGTTATGTCATTCCTGCGAAAGCAGGAATCCAGTTTGTGATTTGTTTATTGTAATTTTTGAACTTTAATTTTCAGTTACCCTATGATAACAACAGTTATTTTCGATTTGGACGACACCCTTTACGATGAGATTGACTACTGCCGCAGCGGCTTTCACGCCGTCAGCCGTCATCTCGCCGAGTCCCGCGAAATCGCCGCCGAGAAAATCTTCGACGCCATCTGGCAGCAGTTCACCGCCGGAAACCGCACAAAAACCTTCAGCGCAGCCCTCGAAAAACTCGGCATCTCTTTCGATGACACATTTATTGCCAAACTAATTGATGTTTATCGCAGCCATACCCCCGAAATAACGCTTCCCCCCGATAGTAAAGCTGTCTTGAAACAACTGGCCGGCAAATACGTTCTGGGATTATTGACCGATGGCTTCCTCCCCGCCCAGCAGTTAAAAGTCCGCGCCCTCGGAATCGAAAAATATTTCAAACACATACTCTACACCGAACAGCTTGGCCGGGAATTTTGGAAACCCTCTCCTGTTGGCTTCCAAAAACTCCTCGAATCCCTGAACGTCCAGCCTCAAAACGCAGTTTACATCGCCGACAACCCAACGAAGGATTTTATCGCCCCCAACAGTCTGGGAATTTTAACCGTCCGCATAATCCGCCCTGCCGGCTTACACAGGGAATTGCCCGATGACCCCGCTTCCCCTGCCAAACTTACAATCCGCCAAATCGCCCAACTGCCCGACCTGCTGAAGAAATTGTAGAATATTTAACCCCGCAACAATCTTCCCACATCCCCCAAACACCAATGAATTACCTAATTGGTAGGGTGGGGTCTTTTATGGTGAGCGAGGTCGAACCATAACCCCACCGTTTTTCCTCTGTCATTCCCTCGCAAGGCCTACCCTGAGCGCACCTGTGGTGAGCTTGTCGAATCCAGTCGAACGGGCGGGAATCCAGCGATTATTCCGCAAAAATGTTTAGCCCCCAAACCCCTTGCGGTTTGGGGGTTCTTTTGTCTCTTTTATCTCGCGGTTAAGGGGTTTTGTCTTCTCATTCTTTTCCCAACCCCAATAAAATACTTGCCATTTTGTCGGCTGATTGGTATAAAATAAACCAATTCACCTTTTGAGAGAAAACCATCCGGGCCGAAATGTCATTGCGAGGCCGATGTCGTATATCGGCCGTGGCAATCTATTATTGTCTAGCCGCCTCTGGCGGCGTTTAAATACAATTGAAAAATCATGCCGGACGAAGCGGTAAACAATGGATGACTGGCCTTAATTTCAAGGGAAATAAAATATGTGTCCCGAACTTCCAAAGAGACTTGGAAAAACTACAAGAACAAGAGCTATTGACGGAAAGCCTGTTATTTATACTGTTATTGATGAGGATGTATTTCTTGCACCCTCAAACGATAAGAAAGCATTTGCTCTCCATAAGATTCGTCATGCAAGTGGACGAGAAGAATTCCGCATAGGTTATTATATGATTGCACATCGTCCACGGATGCAGGGCAAGTGGGCGTGGGGGCAGTATGCTCCCATGATGACCGCTCAGGATATGCAGATGATTTTTCAGCGGGCGAAGGAAAAGGGATGGGTGTAAGGTTTTGCGGCGGAGGAGGTTAATTTTGAGGCAGCGCGGTTGCCTCGCGAGAATGCTCTGGTTAGCTTCTTTTATGCGGCCTAATTCGAGAGAGTTGTCGTACGAACGAATTATAGCAGGAGATTAACACTACAGCGCAACATAAGCTCAAGAATTAAAGGGTTACAGGTCGATAACTTCTGATGAGCAAGGTGCTTATAAGGAGAATCGATATGGATAT
>Ga0315276_10000444_pt1 | contig 35892 bp, 26 predicted proteins | sample YL17G05_0_MG_FD_204542 | JGI IMG/M metagenome (GOLD analysis project Ga0315276, IMG submission 204542) | Sediment microbial communities from Yellowstone Lake, YNP, Wyoming, USA - YL17G05_0 | ecosystem: Environmental > Aquatic > Freshwater > Lake > Sediment | place: USA: Wyoming | collected...
CCGCGTTTTCGAATCGCACCCATACTGCACCTCGTTCTGGCTGGTCCCAAAATGGTCCCAGGTCTATGCAGATTCAGTATATGAATTTGTAACTGGTTGTCAATAGGAATGTTAGATACAGGCACGAAATGTAAGCGGAGAGGTAGGGATTCGAACCCTAGATACCCAAAGGGTATAACGGTTTTCGAGACCGCCGCTTTCGACCACTCAGCCACCTCTCCGATCGCTATGTGGAACCGGCCCCTCTGGGCCGATTGTCGGCGGGTAATGTATGCAAATTCGGACCGTTGTAAAGCCGTTTGTCCGGTTCTCGTCTCCGCTCGAACCGACGTAAAATATCCCCTTAGCAGATCACGACGTGCGGAATTGCCCCTTGTCGACCAGTTCCTTCTGATGATCAATCAGCTTACGCACCAGGCCGTGGCGCGGGCGAACCAACTGAAACACCAAGAACGAGCCGACGACAAACCAGGCCGCCGCATTGAACTGGCCGGTCAAATAGAAATAGACATAGCCGTAAATCGAAATTGACGCGATCAGGATAAACAGCGGGCGGCTGCGGCGAAGATACTCATCGGAGAAATCTTTTTCGAACGTTTCGCGCGTCCGGATCATAGGTGTTCTGAACAGTTTCGTCCGCCACCAGAACGCAAGAGCAACTTCGGTAGCAGTCATTGCTAAGAACAGATAGAAGACGAGATCGGCCGAATCCCCGAGCATATTCGTCCGGGGTCCGTTGTTGTTGACGTAAAAGCAGACAAATAATCCCGCCACCGGCAGGACAATATTCGACAATAACCCGAAATAGAGCGGTCGGACAATTATCCGGTTCAGGTCGTAATCATCATCGTCTCTGAATGTGTTCATGGCGTCCTTATCCCTAACAGGAGTTCCTGATTTCCGCAAACCTGAGCAATATCAATTCACCTTCGTCTTGTTCTGCCGCACCTGTTGGAAGAACAGTCTCATGAGTGCGGCAATTTCATCTTCGCATACCCCGCGGACGATCTCGCAGCGGTGATTAAGTTTGATCTCAGTCGGTATTGTGAATATCGAGCCGCAGCCGCCGAATTTGGGGTCCGACGCACCATACACGATCGTCTTGATCCGCGACAGTACCGCCGCCCCGGAACACATCACGCACGGCTCCAGTGTGGAAAACAGATAGCATTCCTCCAGTCGCCAGTCCTCAAAATGACCGTATGCCGCGGACAGGGCGATAATCTCGGCGTGCGCGGTAGCATCGGCGAGCGCAATCGTCCGGTTATGCCCCCGTCCGATCACCCGGTTCTCGAATACGACCACGGCGCCGACCGGAACTTCGTTCTCCTCAAATGCCAATTGCGCTTCCCGAAGCGCCATTTCCATGAAATGCGGATAATCCGTGGGGTCCATTTTGCAAATATAGCTTGAGCAGACAGATAGAACCAATACTTATTTGACTCCGAAAGTACTTGAGATTGTGTGAACTGCTGACCGTTGAGCGTGTTTATCGGGAGAGAAATCAGCTAGCACGAGAATTGTAAATAATTGTGGAAGGAGCAGGCCATGGAACGAAAAGATGTAGTCACATTCAAAGGAAATCCTCTGACACTGGTCGGAACGGCGCTCAAGGTTGGTGACACGGCCCCCGATTTTAGTGTTCTTGACAACAGCATGCAACCGGTAACGTTGAAAAGCTCGACGGGAAAAGTGCGGTTATTTTCAGTCGTACCGTCGCTGGACACGCCCGTGTGTGACATCCAAACGGTAACTTTCAATAAACGAGCAGCGGAGTTGTCCCAGAATGTCAAACTGTATACGGTGTCGGCTGATTTGCCGTTTGCCCAGACCCGGTACTGCGCCGCCAAGGCGGTGGATCGGATTCAGACGGTATCGGATCACCGCGATGTGTCGTTTGGCAGCAATTACGGCCTTCTCATAAAGGAGCTGCGCCTGCTGGCTCGCTCTGTTGTCATTGTCGATTCACACGATGTCGTCAGGTATGTTCAGATTGTTCCTGAAATGACCACTGAACCGAACTATGAAGATGCTCTGACAGCGCTGAAGAAGATCGTCGGCTAATTTCGGTGAGAAATGATGTCGTCAGGATTTCTGACTGTCGATCGGAGGCTCGCCGGTCTCCCGATCTGATCGCCCCTGCGGCAACGGTGGCTCAATCTTCCGCGACAACGGCGTAAGATAGAAGAGAATGAGGAGTGCGGCGGGAAGAAAGATAGGGATATAGCGCACGCCAAGTGGAACATTGATGCTCGCTTCAGTCGGCATCGGGCCGCTCGGATTGCCGTGCTTCACCCAGCCACCGGCGCTGTCGGCGACCCAGCTGTCCTCTCCATTCAGGAAACCGAAGGAAGGGCCGTATATCCCCTGCAGGCTAAGCGACGAGATCAGATAGAGAGCAATGATGCCCGCTAGCAGATAAAGGTTCTTCTTCATGCATCCAAAGTACTAATGGTTGGGCGGCGAGTCAAACAGTCTCTCCGCACCCGCATTGTTCAAAGTTGCACGGTCAGATTGGCTCACCTATACTTCAACCGAGAGGATTAGGAAGCATGGCTGATAAGAAACCAACACCGATTACCGCCCCGTCTCTGATTGGAGACAACGTCTACCTGCGACCGGCCACCGCCGAAGATATGGCCAATACTCACCACTGGCGGGTGCTCAGCGAACCGCAGAGCATGGGGAGTCGTCCGATGATCTTCTATACCGCGACGGAAGCGGCCGAGAATTTCAAGAAACAGGAGCGGACGGCCACCCAGCAGCAGTTCATGATCGTGCGCAAGGCGGATAACGTGCCGGTCGGTCGGATCAACTTCTTTGACATGAACACGCAGAATCGTTCCACCGAACTCGGCCTGATTATCGACCCCGACGAGCGCCGCAAGGGGTACGCCGTTGAAGCAACGCGGCTGCTCTGCCGGTATCTTTTCAAGTATCGCGGGTTAAATAAAGTCCATGCGCAGACGGCGGATTTCAACGAGGGCGCCAAGAAACTTCTGCACAAAGCCGGATTTAAGAAAGACGGCGTCCTGCGAAAGCACTATTTCTGGCAGGGGGAGTTTCACGACGGCCTGATCTACTCGGTGCTGGCTTTCGAATTTGATTAGTCGGTCAGGAGTTTTGCGCTCCTGACTATTTCATCGTGTCAGGAACACGAGGTTCCTGACCTACGAAGCTACTCGTCGTCCTCAGGTCGTCCGATTTTCTCTATCTTCAAACGCAGAATACGGTGCTTGTCCTTGGCCAGAATTGTCATGCGCGTGTCGGCGACTGTCACCGCCTGATACTTGTCGGGCATCCGGCCTGACTCATCAACAAAAAGCCCGGCGAGTGTATCGGATTGGTCCTCCGGCAGATCGGTATCGAGCAACTCGTTGATTTCCCCTGGCCAGACGTCGCCCTTCGCATAGACTATTCTTTCTGAGACGCGAACCACCGGCGGCGCCTCGGAATCATACTCATCCTGTATCTCACCAACCAGCTCTTCGAGAATGTCCTCGAGCGTGATAATACCGGCGGTGCCGCCGTATTCATCGAGGACAATCGCCAGATGGTTCTTCCCGCTCTGAAACTCCTGCAGCAGTTTGGTCACCGGCATACTGTCCGGCACGAAAAGCGGGGCGCGCATGATTGTCTTCAAGTCTGTGTGGACGAGGTCGATTTGCTCTTTGATAAGGTCTTTGGTGTAGATGAGGCCGATGATATTGTCGATACTGTCACGATAGACCGGGTACCGGCTGTATCCGTTGTCAACTATAAACCGCGCTGTGTCCGAAGCCGGGGCATCCATATCGATGGCCGCAATATCGGGGCGCGGTTTCATCGCCCGCCGCACCGGCGTATCAGTGAACTGGAAGACCGACTTTACGAACTCCTCCTCGGTAATATCGAACAACCCCTTCTCCCGTCCTTCCAAGATCATGTGGTTTATCTCATCTTCGTCGACCACGCCCTGCAACGCGCGCCGGCGAATCCCCAGCATTCGAACCAGTTTTCGCGATAGCCATCCCAGGAACTCAGCGACGACATATGTAATCATCACGAATATCTGAGTTGGACGGGCAATCAATCGGGCGTACTTCTCCGGATACGACAGAGCAATGTACTTCGGCACCAACTCTCCGATTACAGCCGTAAGAATGGTAATTGAGATCACGACTATTCCCACCGAAATCGGTCCTGCCCATCGCATCAATAGCTCAATGCCGCAAGTGTGCAGGGATGCATAGAGTCGCTCGACAATAGTCGCACCGCTGAATACGCCAACTAATACTCCGACCAGCGTGATGCCGACTTGAATTGTTGCCAGGAAGGAATCAGCCTTGTCATGGAGTTCCAGCGCGGCTGCGGCCCCCGGCTTCCCCTCATCGACCTTCTGTTTCAGCTTGGTCTTTCGGCTGGCAATGATCGAGAATTCGGCGAGCACGAAAAAGCCGTTGGCAACAATCAGAACGAGAATGGCGATGATTTCGGCTGAAAAGCGACTGTCCATGGCTTACCCGGACACTATCAAACGTGGAGCCGCCCGAAGGGCAGTTCCTCCGTAGACCTTACCCGGCATACGGTTTGTACACTGCCTGCTGAGACAACTCTCTGAGCTTGGCGATCCGCTGTTCAACCGGCGGGTGAGTTGAGAACAGGTTGGTCAACCCGCGACCTGAGAGTGGATTCACGATCATCAGATTCGCCGTGGCCGGGCGGTCGTCAACATTCAGCTTCACCGGTGAACGGTTCAGTTTGTCCAGCGCCGAGGCCAGCGGCACGTATTTGCCGGTGATCTCTCCGGATTCGGCATCTGCCTTGAATTCCCGCTGGCGCGAAATGGCAGTCTGCACCAGAATAGCGACAATGGGCGCAATGATTGCGGCTACGATTATGCCGATCCCGCCGCCGCGATTTTCGCTGTCACGGCCATAACCGCCGAAGATCGCTCCGAATCGTGCGAACTGAGCAATCAATCCGATGGCGCCGGCAAATGTCGCCGCCACCGTTCCGATCAACATATCTTTGTTCCGAATGTGAGCGATTTCATGTCCGATTACCCCCTCCAACTCCTCCTCGGACAGTATCTCGAGTATCCCCTCGGTTGCCGCAACAGCGGCATGGTCGGCGTCACGGCCGGTGGCAAAGGCGTTAGGCCCGCGAGAAGGCACAATATAGACTTTAGGCATCGGCATCATCGCCTGCGTTGCTACGCGCTTAACGATGCGATAGAGCCGGGGGTGGTCCGCCTCCTGAATTTCCCGCGCCTTATACATCTTGAGGACAATCTTATCCGAATACCAATAGGTAATCAGGTTCATGATCGATGCGATCACAAACGCTATCACCATTCCGCCGCTGCCGCCAAAAAGGTAGCCGATCCACATGAATAGCAGCATCAGCACGATCATGAGAGCAACAGTCTTCGCCGAGTTCATAATCTCCTAATTCCTCACTTGTCGCTCACGCTGTGGTGAGCGAAACTTTCCGGTTTGAGTAACCTATATAGTCCCTTAGCAGACGGAAAGTTACCAAAATCGAAAAGCGAACCATCTGCGCTCGCCGTCGATATACAATTGTAACCTCTACTGTTTGAAACGCTTACGCGGCCTGCGGCCAAACGACAACGGCTCCGAAACGCTCGGTTCTGCAGGAGTAGCCTCGCTGTCTTCTGATTCGGTCTTGCTGCTTGGTTCAGGCTCTGTCTGTTCGGCCGCGGATTCCGCTGATTCCGCGCGACCGAATTTGGAGCGACCGAATTCCATAGTCGGAGCTTCCTCGTTCAACTCTTGTGGCTCGCCCTTACGATCGAATCCATCGGAAGGCGCCGAAATATCGCCGAAATTGTCAGACGGACCCGATTCGTCAATCGAGCTACTCTCAGATGCGAACAATTCTTCATTGCGAATCGGCTCTGGGATATATCCGGTTGGTTGCGATATTGACTCAACTTCACTGTCAGTCGCAACCGGCTTCGGTTGCTCCAGCGGTGTCCTCTCTCCGCCGCGGAAACGTCGATCTTCACGCTGGCCGCGGTGATGGGAACGGTCTCCTTCGTGATCTCTGCCCCTGTCTCCGAACCGGGGACGACTGTCCCGCCTGCCTCGTTCGTCCGGACGTCGGCCGCGTTCACTTCGCGGATGCTCACGCCCTTCTTGATCCCGGGATTCATGAAATCTCTGGCGGCCGCGTCCGCCCCTATCCCCTTGATCCGGTCGCGGAGGTCGCGCTGGACGTCCCGCATCAGCATCCGAAGACTCTTGCCGTGATTCCGGCGTTGCAGCTTCCAGATCAATCTCAGCCGCACTTGTAACCGCGAATGGGGAGACGACGGGTGCTGTTGCCGTTCGCTCAGGCCTTCCGGAGCGCCAGCGATCCTCGCGCCGGCCCTTATGTTCAGGCCTTCCGATACGGATATCGCGGGCGGGTTTATCCGAAGGTGTCACGGCTCCAGTGTCGTGATGGCCGCGACCTATTGACTGTGCCACAACAGCCGCGCCTACAGCGTCGCTCCAGACGTTCACAACTGCGCGAAGGCGATCGACTATCCAGTCTGCGGCCAGCAGCAAACCAAGGCCGATATAGGCGGACGGCGGAAACCCTGCGACCCCAAACGCCGCGACTAATAGAAAGAATCCGCCCGACGGCATACCTGATGAGCCAAAAGACAGGATAACGGCAGTCACCATGAGCAGCAGTAACTGCACTATTGACAGGTTCACATTGAATGCCTGGGCAACAAAGATCGTGGCCAGAACCACATAGATGGCTGTGCCGTTCATGTTGGCTGAAGCACCCAGCGGAAGCACCAGTGAGCCGGTTCGATTATCAACCTGGTTTCTGCCGACAGCGCAATCATAGGTTATCGGAAGTGTGGCTGCAGAAGAACCGGTGCCGATAGCAGTGAGAAACGCCGGAGTCATTCCTGAGCCGAACGACACGACTCTCCGTTTCCCCCAGTATTTAAGCAACATGGGGATTACAACAAGGCCGTGTATCATGAACGCGATTATGGCGGCGGTAATAAAACCACCCGTGCCCAGTGAAGCTCCGGGGGATGACATCTGATTCAGTGCGACGGAAGTTCCGATCAGCGAACACAGGCCGATCGGGCCAACATACTGAAGACCATGAACTACCTTGCCGATCGCTTCCATCATTTCCCGACAGAAATACACGATCGTCCGACCGCGCGATCCGATCCTGCTGATTGCCATGCCGATCGCAAGGGTGAGCAGTACCAGACCTATGAAGTAACCATTGACCAGCGCTTGTATCAGATTGTCCGGTATAAGTGCCGCTACCAGATCCCCGACTGTTCTGGCATGGGGCATTTGCAGCAAGGCGGGTGCTTCCAAGCCGTCAGTTCTGACTCCGCTCCCGGGGCTTAGTATGACAGCAACAATGAGGGTGACAAGCGCGGCGAGGGCGGTCGAGACCACGAGGTACGCAATCGTCTTGGACCCGGCCCGGCCGAGTTTTCGGTATTCCCCAAGCGAGGAGACCCCGGAAATGACACCCGCGAAAATCATTGGAATCACAAGTATCGTGAGGGCGTTGACATAGAGCCTGCCGATAAATCCGGTGGCAAGCATGAACTCCGGCACTAAGTAGCCGAGCAGACAGCCCAGGACGATGCCCACCAGCATCCCAAGCGTGACGAGATTTGTGGTTTTTGTACTCATTTGTTCCTTAAAATCATGCATCCCCACAGCAAAGGCGAACACCGAATTTGCTGAAATGTGCTGGCCGCAACTCTATTCATCGTCCTCGACCTTAGTGTCTGACGCAGCGATCGGTTTGCCTGCAGTGGTATACGCCAAAACTATGAAAGCCGAGCGACGTTGTCGTTCGGCCGGCCAGCGTTGACTACTTCTACCGCTATATCGCACAACAATTAGCGAACAAGGATAGTCTCTTCGGCGCACCCGCGCAACCTTTTTTTGTACCCAGCTACCCTGCCAAATCAAGCCGTGCCTCTTGGCCTGAAGCTTCCCATGGAAGCGTCATAGCAGGCACGAGGAAAATCGCAGCTCTTTTGTTGATTGTGAGTTACGCCGGTATTATCGTGATTGACATGGCCAAACTGCACTCGAATGCTCTGGGCCGACGAGCAGCCCTATCATACCTGTGGCCCACTCTCCTCTACGCAGTTGGCATATTTGGACTATCGAGCATACCGGACTTGCACGGTCCTGAATTGCCCGTGATTCCATTCGACAAAGCCGCTCATGTTTTGGAGTATACCGGCTTTGCCCTTCTGGTGACTCGCTCTGCTTCGTATCACTTTGCAAAGTCATCCAGCCGGTCACAATATCTGATTTCTTGGTTTATAGTTGCAACCTTTGGTGCCTTGGACGAATTGTATCAATCCGTTGTGCCGGGACGGACACCTGATGTCGTTGATTTTCTGGCAGATATCTGCGGCGGCGGTTTTGCGATCCTGTTGATTTGGCTTTGGCGGCGTCGCCAAAACGGACGTCAGAGGCTAAAGTGATATGCGCGATTTTTGGACATATTTGCTTTGGGGACTTGACAATAGCTCGCTTTGGGGTATATTTCCGGCGGTCGATCATGTGTAGGGAAAAGGGCGGTTGTCGATCCTCTCGGCATCACCTTTCCATCTTCAAATTGGTCTAACAAAGCTGGCTTGTAGCATATTTGCAGGCCACAGTAGTTTGGAAGTTCGGATTAGAACAGCTGAAATCGCGGGAGCAGACTGGTCGCCGGTCGGCGCGTGGTGTGGCGCGTCCGGCTCCGAAGGTTACAGTCGTTTGGCGAGAAAGTATAACACAAACATATCACAGTTAAACCGTAGGAGAGGCACTATGAAGCGCGTCATATTCTTGGCCGCAATTCTGTGTGTTCTTGGTCTGTGCACGGGAGCCTCCGATGCACTGGCTCAGAATGGAATCGTGTCGATTCGAAAGGTTGACGGTCTGGTCGGTGGTGACACCGTAATGGCCGGCCAACCGTTACGTTTCTTCATCAACTATAATAACAATACGACACGGAAGGTGGATGTGGCCAACGGCTATCAGCTTACATCCCCTGACGGCGCCGTGTGGGATAGTACCACAATCGACTCCATTGGTCCGATCAACAATGGAGGAACGCCGGACGATCCAACCGACGACTACACAACATGGTTTCTTCCGTTTTTCGACGTCGTAGCGGCGTTTCTCGAAGTCAGCTGCGACGGACAAGGAGCTGACACGGTTGGGTTCCTCGGTGCCGGTGCACCGCTCAAAGCGGCCAAGCAACTGAGAGCAGGGTTTAACGATTCAGTCTTCGCGATCACGGCGTGGTTCTCGAACAAAAGCGCCGCGGGAAAACACATCTGCATCGACTCCGCGTTCTTCCCCCCAGGTGGAACGTGGAAATGGGTTATCTCCTCGCTGAATCCACCTGTTGATCTCTTTCCAGAGTGGCAGGGTCTGACCCTTACTCAAGTGCACCATCTGCCGGATGGCAATGGTCTTGGCAGCGGTTATTGCTTCAATATTTATGATCCGAACGCACCCAAGGCCACGCTTAATGTTCAACCGCAAGTGTTGAACTTTGTGGCCACTGCCGGCGGCGCCAATCCGGCTCAGCAGACATTCAATGTCACGGAGCAGGCAGGCGGCACGATCGCGTATACGGCAAGCGAGACATCTCCCTGGATTACACTCACCAAAACCTCCGGCAATACGCCGGACGTGGTCGGCGTCAATGTCAATATCTCTGGCGTCACCGCCGGTACGTACCATGACTCTGTTCAGGTATCATCGGCTGGGGCGATTGGCTCGCCGATTTGGGTCAAGGTCAATCTCACCGTGAATCCGCAGCCGCGATTGGTCGCTACGCCGGACACGCTGTTCTTCACGGCTACCGAGGGTGGATCGAATCCTGTTGGTCAGTCGTTCAGTGTTGCTGAGCAATTCGGGTCGGCTATTGGCTATGTCGCGGCGGAAATTTCGCCCTGGATAACATTGAGTAAAACGTCCGGAACGACCCCCGACGTTGTCGGCGTTTCCGTCAATATCGCCGGACTTGTTCCGGGGACATTCACCGATTCCGTTATCGTAACGAGCCCGGCGACCTCGAATAGTGACAGAGTCTATGTAAGGCTCGTCGTAAATCCGCGGCCGAAGACGCTGGTCGCCACTCCTGACACGCTGTACTTCGCGGCCCAGGAAGGAAGCCCCAATCCGCCTTCGCAGAATTTCCACGTAGCTGAAGCGCTCGGCGCCGCTGTGCCGTATGCTCTGCTGGAGACCTCACCCTGGTTCAGTCTCTCGAAAGTCAGCGGAACAACACCGGATGATGTCGGCGTATCAGTGGCTCTCGGTGGAATCACCACAGGCCAGTATCTTGATTCCATTCGAATTACCAGCAGCAATCCGTCGGTCGTGAATACCGAATGGGTCTTTGTAAGGCTCACGATCACGGCCTGTCCGCAGTTGGTCGTGTCTAAGAGCTTGTTTGAGACAACTGTATACTCCGGAGTGCTTCTGAACTTCGGCGACAGCGTTCGCATTACCAGCACCGGCGCCGATGGGCTTCCGTGGGCAATCGCTAATGCTGCTACGGGATTCACTTTTGCCTCGCAGTCCGGTGTGACGCCACATACTCTCGTGTTTGGATTCTCAAACACCTTTGCCGAAGTGGGCACCTATAACGTCTGCTTCGATCTCGGCAGTACGACCGTTCCGGGTCAGGCAGCTGCGATGGCCTGTTCTTCGGGCGTCACGGTCTGCCTGCGGGTACATGTGGTCGAGAAACCGTGCATGACGTGGGCGATCAGCGACACTCTTCTCTCCTTCACCACGTTCGAGGGCGGTCTGCCCACACCGGCCTGGCGTCCGTTCACGATCTCCGATCCTGATTCGTCTAATATAGCGGTCGGTGTTTTTCGTCCTGATACGGGCGCGGAGTGGGTGAAATTCGTATTGGGTAACGATACCCTGACGCAGGCGAATGTCGTAACCACCGCCACCATCAAGGTTCTCGCTGATCCGACCGGCCTCAATCCCGGCACCTACTCGGCGAACTGCCGGGTGACGACAAACAACACCAATGCATGCCAGCCGCGCACTAGGTACTTCCTGGTCACGTTGCTGGTGAAGGAAGTGATCATCCCAAGTGCGGACACGGTAATCGTGGCCAACGTCCCGGCCGTGCCGGGTGCACAGGTCGCCGTGCCGGTCAGTTTTGTGAATAGCTGTCCGATGACCCAGATGTACACGTCTCTCATCTGGTCCACTCCGAATCTGCACCTTGACTCGGTTTCGTACGTCGGCTCCCGCGTGAACGAGATCGGCATGGTCCAGATTACCACGATCGACGATGTCCATCGCATGGTTAATCTGACCCTCAACACAACGATGGACGCGCCAGTAGCCATCGGTTCCGGTCTTTGGGCGAACCTGTTCTTCTCGGTTTCGCCTGCGGCCTTGGGCGGGCACTACCCGATCAACGTGACCGACCCGGACACCGGCCTCTACTTCCTGCGCGTCTGTGCCGAAGAACCAAAAGTTGAAGTTCCGGAGTTCGTACCCGGCGGCATCTTGGTTGATTCGCTTTCAGATTACATCTGCGGCTGGGTCGTTGATCCTGACGGCATCTCCATTGAGGGTGCTACCGTCGAGATGTGGAGTGATTTCCCTCACTCCGGCGTAGCGATGTCAACCATGTCAACGGGCATTGGTTCGTTTGCCTTCACCGGCGAGCATCCCACCCCGTTCGATCTGTATGCATACAAGACCGGATACTATCCCGGCATTCTTGAAAACCTGAATTTCGGCGCCAAGGGCGTGAAGATCGTGCTCAAGCCGCTTTCCGACCTGACGCCAAGTGACCGCTGGGTCGACTATTACTGCGGCCAGAATACGTTGTTTGGCGCTCCGCTGCCGATAGGTTCAGTTGTCGAAGCTTTTGACCCACAGGGCGCACTGGCCGGTCGTCAGATTGTCACCGAGCCGGGCGTCTACCGCTTCATGCCGGTCTATCGTGATTCAGCCGGTTCGGTGGAGGACGAAGGCGCCTCGACCGGCGATGTGATCAGGTTCTTTGTGAATGGCCAGCCAGCTATCGCCCATGGCGATGTCATTTATCCGGCTGAGAGCTTCCTGCAGGTGGAAGTCTGCCTTGAAGCCGGCGCTACTCGTACCAAGGAGTGCCAGCTTCACGAGGGATGGAATTTGGTTTCCTGGAACCTCGACACGCCGACTGATGACATCACCGAAGTGTTAAGCTCGATCGCCGACTGTATCGACATCGTGCTCGGCTTTGAGGGTGGTGGTCTGGCCTATGATCCACAACTCCCGATGTTCTCCACTCTGTGGTTTACGGACCATTTGAGCGGCTACTGGGTCAAGATCAAACCGGGCTGCAATCCCGTACTCAAAATCGAAGGGATTACTGTCGACGAAAACACGCCTATCCCGGTGTACCGGGGTTGGAATCTGGTGAGCTATTTGCCAGAGCAGATCATGACTCCCGCTGAAGCGCTAGCCACTGTGCACGACAGACTGCTGATTGCTTACGGCTTCGATGGCGGAATCAAGATCTATCGACCGAATCAGCCCCAGTTCAATACATTGACGGAAATGGGATCCTGCTTCGGCTACTGGATGAAGCTCTCCGGCAATGGTACCCTGGTCTACGGTGTGCAACCTGGTGCGGCGGTCGCGCAGGAGACCGGTCACAGCCTCTCGGCCATGCAGGCCGCGGCTGCGCTCGATGTCACTCCCACCACGAGTTGGGTCAATCTGTACGCATCGAATCTGACTCTCGACGGCCAAGCTGTCCGGGCCGGTTCGACGATCAATGCGTATTCGGTCAAGGACACGAAGGTTGGCAGCTTCACTCTTAAGTCGGATGGCGTATTCGGATTCATGCCGGTTTACGCCGACAATGGTTCGGAGACAGTTACCGGACTGAATGCCGGCGACAAGTTCTATTTGACGGTCGACGGTAAGAAGTCCGAACAGACCTTTAACTGGACCAACAATGGTGACAGGATCCGGGTAGTGTCGCTGACTTCGGCGACCGGAACCGGCACTCTGCCTTCCACCTACTCTCTGAAGCAGAATTACCCGAACCCGTTCAACCCGTCCACTACGCTGCAGTTCACTCTGCCGGCCTCCATGAAGGCTCGGATCGAGGTATACAATATCCTCGGTGCTCTCGTGGCCACGCCTTACGACGGCATGGCGACCGCCGGCGAGAATACGGTTGTCTGGGACGGCAAAGATTCGCACGGCCAAAATGTTGCGTCGGGCGTTTACCTGTACCGCCTCGTTGCCGATACATACACTGAAACTCGGAAGATGATGCTTCTGAAATAGAAAGCCTGAACTCTCCCCGGCCATGCTCGTTGCGTGGCCGGGAGATTGGTGGTGTATACGTGAAGAAATATCTCTGGAAAGTCGTGTTGGCAGGATTAGCGACAGTGACCGCGGCAGTCTCGGTCTCGGCGCAGCCATATCCCGGTCCTAGATTTGTGTTGTTCTCCGATTCGACTTCGACCTATAATGGGCACCCCGCGCCAGTGGGATCGATCATTCGGGCATACGATCCGCAGAATGTACTGATCGGTGTTGACACTTTTGGAGTGGGTCCCGCCGCTCCGGCCGGATACTTTGGATTCATGCCGGCGTATGGCGATGACCCTGATAGTTTGGGGGACCAGGGTGCGATTGCGGGTGATTTAATTCACTTCACCATAAACGGCCGGGCTGCGACGATCGTGGCGGGTGATCCCGTCTGGGCTGATCAGCAGGACAAGCGGGTGAATCTCGCTGCCAGCGGTGTCGTTGCAATGTCAATGGTGTCTGCACCAAGTGATACGCTAGTCACAATCAACCGCACGATCAGACTGCGTGTCGGCATTCAGAATGACGGCAACGGTCTTGATTTCTACCGCGTCACTACTACCAACAACGACACGGCTTTTCACACGACTCATGAAGACTCGTTTGTATACGCTGACTCCGGCGCGACCGTCTACGTAACCTTTGATATCCATGTCCCTATCAATGTGACCCAGGACCCCGATACGGTGAACGAGGTAAGTTATACTGTATATTCGCAGGTTGACACGATGCAATCGGTCTCCGGGACGGTGAACATGATCGTCTCCCTGACCGATATCCCTGATGAGGGCGGCAATCGGCCGGAAGGGTTTGTGCTTAATCAGAACTATCCAAATCCATTCAACCCGAGCACGATTATTTCCTTCTCGCTGCCGAGCCGCTCCAATGTTCAGCTTGACGTGATTGACCTGTTGGGACGGATTGTTCAGAACCGAGACCTTGGCGAACAGGCCGCCGGTTCTCATGAACTCGAATTCAATGCTTCGGGTCTTGCCAGCGGCGTATACTTCTACCGCATCCAGACGGCGTTCGGCGCACAATGCCGCAAGATGATGCTGCTGAAGTAAGACTCCGTATCATTCTCGATTACTACGAAAGCCCCGGTTATGCCGGGGCTTTCTTCATTTTCTTACCTCGGTGACCGCTCGCCTTGTAAATAAACAGTTGCCGCCCATGACCTCCGAGGATATACTTGGTCGTTGTGACACACCGCTTAAGTGACTACGGGAATCGAACATGCCGCTGAAAGTGAAGGCCGTTGGCCGGTCTGACCGAGGTCTGGTCCGTCAGGGAAACGAAGATTTCCTGCTTCTGGATGACGCCAATTGCCTGTATCTGGTTTGCGATGGCATGGGAGGGCATCAGGCCGGTGAAGTGGCCTCGATGACCGCTGCGGAGACAATCGGCCTCACCTTTTCCCGATTTTCCACAAACATCGGAAACGACTCACAGCTAAAGCTGGAACGCACGCTTCCCGAACGAGGCGACCTGCTGGTCAAGGCCATTCGGCTCGCCAATCGCGCCATTCAGGCCAAAGCCAAAGAGAACAGCGATCTGACCGGGATGGGGACGACTGTGGTTGCGGCTGCGATCGAGGCCGACATCATGTCGATTGCGCATGTCGGTGACAGCCGAATCTATCGTCTCAATGAGCGGATGCTCGAGCCGCTGACTACGGACCACTCCTGGATTACAGAAGTCCAGAACACACAGAACATCTCACGTGAGGAAGCATCGTCCTTCATCGGCAAGAATATCATTACCCGAGCGCTGGGTGTGAGACCGACAGTCGATGTTGACTACCGGGTTACCAAGCTGCAGGCCGGAGAGATATATATCTTGTGCACCGACGGTCTTTGTGGATTTGCCGACGACGATGAGATATTCCGGGTGGCCGACAAGTACCGCGCCAATCTGAACGAACTCGTCGACAATCTTATTCAAATGGCGAACGACCGGGGCGGCTCGGACAACGTGACAGTGGCCGCGCTCCGGATACTGGACGTCACACCGTCACCACTTCCGGAGTTGGATCCGATTACACTACCGTCCGAATCTCAGGCGCTGACGGAAATCGAGGACCTCTGGGTACAGCAGCTCGCTCAAACCGCCAAATCTGTGCCTGAGCATCAGGCGGTGCCGGGAAAACCGAATCGGTTCATGTTGATCAGCCTGTTTGTTGCCTTTGCCATAATCGCCGTTCTTATTGTCTACCTCGCCCGTCCCAGATGATCCCCGCGGACAAAAGGGGTTGACAGTCTGGGGATAAAATAGTAAACTTTAGTTTCAAGTTGGAAATCATGCGCCCGTAGCTCAACTGGATAGAGCGTCTGGCTACGGACCAGAAGGTTAGGGGTTCGACTCCTCTCGGGCGTATTGAATTGATTGACCTCCAGCATCTCAGACGTAGTCCCCCGGCCTCAATTTCGGGCCCCAGCCATCAGACTGTTCCAATCTCCGAAAAGCGGGCCGTTCCTTTGGTCAGCCGCCAGTCACGTCGGATGATTCAGCACCGGCGCACACTACAATCGCTCCGGTTGCCTACTGTCGATACCCCTGTAGAATCGCCTCAAACGCCGGTTTGAAAGCCTCATAGGTTTGGTTGCCTATGAAGCGGGTTATCTCCCGGCCGTCGGCGCCCAGGAAGACCGTGGTCGGTACACCGTTGACGACATTGTAAGCCTGGATGACGTCGTCGTTAGCCATCAGCAGCACCCACTTCATCCCGGCGCGCATGGCGTAAGCACTGACATCGCCCGGTTCGTCCTTCACTGCCAGACCTATCATTTCGATCCCCCGTGAATGGTATTCATCGTAAAGTTTGACAAGATCAGGAATCTCGCGTCGGCACGGCGGGCACCACGTTCCCCAGAAATTGAGCACTACCGGTTGCTTCCCGATCCATTGCGAGGACTCCCGCGATACGCCCTGAAGATCCGGTGCGGTGAAGTTGATTCCGGCATTCACGGACTGCTGAGTATCGGCCTGAGGTGTTCCTGGTTGTGCCGCCTTCTGCTTCGTGTTCTTTTCGCCGGTACACGAGAGCAGTGCCGTAAAGAACACGACAGTGATAGTTAACGAAGACATCTTGAATACTGACATCTTCCTCCTCGCAGGTCGGGTTGACGCGGGACTCTTCAGTGCGCTTCTCGTGCCCACCGTGAGAGTCTACTTCCCGTTCGGTTTGGCTGTCGGCTTCTTCAGAACCTGAGCCGTATCGATATACGTCTTGACCTGACTGAGATACTGCACCAGCGATTGCGTATCCCGATACCCGATAAAACTCACTAGCTGCTCACGAGTGGGCGCCTCGAAGAAGAACGTGGGGTATCCGGTAATTCCTTTGGAGATGGAGTATTGCTTTTCGGATATTTGGTAACCATCCAGATTCAGCATACTGTCGGAGTCACCCCATACTCTAATCGGAACGAAGTTCTTATTCAGCAGATCGATAACTTCGGGACGGCTGAACGACTCCGCCTCCATCCTTCTGCAATAACCGCACGACTTGGAAGTAAACTGTATGAGCATGAACTTGTTTGATTTCTTTGCCAACGCTATCCCGTCGTCGTAGGCATGCCAGTTGATCCTCCTGGCCGCGGCGTTTGAATCTGCTGCCCTCGATGTATCGGCGGTCTTCTGTAGCGGAATCGCTTTTTCTGGCGCGTTCGATGCCCGCACTACCAACAGCCCGGCCAGTACCAACGTCAATGCCAAGAGGAGGGTCCTGGTTGTTTTCATGTATTGTCCCGCTCTGCCCTTACCGTCACTTCAGAGGATCACTTCCCCGGTGCCGCCTTAGCACCACCGGTGCTGACCGTGTCAATGTACTTCTTCACCTGCGTGAGGTAATTCATCAAAGTGGCGGCGTCCCGATAGCCGGAGAAAGCGGTAATGGCCTGTCTGGCAGGTGTCTCAAAAACGAATGTTGGGTAACCCTGAATCCCTCGCGAGTTGGCAAACTCCTTTTCGGAAATCTTGTAGCCGTCAATATTAAGTGCGTTATCAAGGTCACCCCACACTTTTATCGGAATGAAATTGTTGTTGAGCATCGCAATGACTTCCGGCTGATTGAATGTCTCTTTCTCCATTTTCTTGCACCACCCACACCAGGTAGCTGTGAAATCGACGAACATATGCTTGTTGGTCTTTTTCGCAACCGCGACGCCTTTGTCATATGCCATCCAGTTGATCTTGTCGGATGCAGCGGTTTTGGTCGAATCAGCCGCTCCGGTGTTGGTCGCAGGCGCCGGCTTCTTTGCATCCGGTTGTGTCGAAGCCATGATGGCCGCATAAGCCATCATCACGATTGCTGCTACAAGAAGTCGGGTAATCTTCACTTGTCACCTTTGCATCTGATCAACGTCTCTTCACAATATCGGCAATGGCATTCCAATTTTATGCCTCACCGTTCTTCGCGTGCAACGGTCTCAAGTATGCCGAGGAATCCCCCAGCAGCTCCTTGAGACTATCCAGCAGCTTGAAGTCTACGGCCACTGAATATCGCCTGGACCTAATATACACTTCCGAACCGTTTTCGCGACAGGCAAGTAGCACCGGCGATGGTCCTTGGTTCTGCTCCAGCACTGAAAACGCTTTCTCCAGAACCGCTTCCGGCAGATCGTTATTGATCTTTATAACCAGTTGGCAATTGAATCGTTCCGAGAGCCTGTCAAGCGGCAGAATGTCAGAAACAATGATCTTGGGAGACTCTCCTTCACGTGTCGACAGCCTGCCCGTCACCAGGATGAGCTTGTCTATCTCTATATGTTCCTTGCCCTTATCGTATGCATCGGAGAAACAGACCAACTCAACAGGTCCGGTGAAATCTTCGATCGTTGCAAACGCCATCATGTTCCCCTTTTTATCCGGCATCCGCTTGACGGCTGTTACAATACCGCCCACAGTCACTTCACGCCCGTCGGTAGCGTGCTGTAGATCATTCATCGTGCTCGTCGTAAACCCTGACAGTTCATCGCGAAATTTGTCCAGTGGATGTCCGGAAAGATAGAACCCTAGCATCCCCTTCTCTTGCGATAGCTTATGAGAGGTCGGCCATTCCGGCAGCTCTTTGAACGCCGGAGGGACACGGCTGACCGCAACACCCGAACCGGAGAACAGATCGTGCGAACTGCTATGTTCGGCGACTCGGTGCGCGTATTCCAGCATCGCCTCGACCGTCTCAAACTTCTGAGCTCGGTTTCCCGGCAGGGAATCGCACGCTCCGGCGGCAATCAGCGCTTCGAGCGTTCGGCGATTGACATGCTTGAGTGGAACCCGTGTCACCAGATCATCCAAAGACGTAAACCGTTCTCCGGACTGCCGCGCCTCCATCACCGCCAAGGCTGCTTCGCCGCCGACATTCTTGACTGCCTGCAGACCAAACCGTACGCTGTCACCGACCACACTGAAATCGCTTCGGGACTCATTGACATCCGGTGGCTCGACTTTGATTCCGAGTCGGCGGCATTCCTCGAGCAGTACATATATGCGATCGGTGTCGCTGATTTCCGATGTCATTAGCGCCGCCATGAACTGTTTCGGATAGTACCGTTTCAGCCATCCGGTCTGATACGCGATCAAGGCATAGCACGTGGAGTGGGCACGGTTGAATCCATACCGGGCGAATGTCTCAATCTGATCGAACACGTCGGCCGCGACTTTCTCCGACACTTTCAGGTGCTCCGCTCCGGAGAGAAATTCCTTCTTCTGCTCCGCCATCAACGCAGCATCCTTCTTCCCCATCGCTTTACGCAGAAGGTCCGCCTGCCCGAGTGAATACCCGGCCAACTGATTGGCGATCTGAAGCACCTGTTCCTGGAAGACGATCACGCCATAAGTCTCGCCCAGTATCTTCTCCAGCTTAGGGTGCAGAAAACTGACCGCCAGCGTGCCTCGTTTGCGCTCGATGTAGATATCGATCATATTCAGCTTTTCATCCTTGCGGACTTCCAGCCGGGCATCGAGCGGTCCTGGGCGATACAGCGCGTTCATCACCGCCAGATCGGTGAACTTCTCCGGCTTCAATTTGCGGAGATACTCCCGCATCCCGCTGGATTCGAACTGGAACAGACCAACGGTCTCGCCGCGCGCAAACAACTCAAACACTCTGGGATCATCGAGCGTCAGATTGTCGATATCAATCTTGGTATTCGGTTCAGCTTCGCCGATCATCCTCAGCGCGTCGTCGATCACCGTCAGCGTTCTCAACCCCAGGAAATCCATCTTGAGCAGACCGATCTCCTCGACCATTTTCATGTCGAACTGCGTCGTGATTTCGTCGCGCGACCCTTTAAAGAGCGGCACGTAATTGGTGAGTGCTGATGGCGCTATGACCACCCCAGCCGCATGAGTGGAAGCATGACGCGCCAATCCTTCGAGCGTCTTCGAGTATTCAATCAGCCGCGCGATCCGCGGATCATTCTTCATCAGTCCGGCGAGTTCCGGCGTCTGCTGAACTGCCTTTTCCAGCGTCATATCCGCAGTGGCCGGAATCATTTTGGCAATTCGGTCAACTTCGGAGTACGCCAATCCAAGTACGCGGCCAACATCCCGCACGACTGCCCGTGCCGCCATCGTTCCGAATGTAATGATCTGCGTGACATTCTCGGCGCCGTACTTGTCGATCACGTACTTGATGATCTGGTCGCGGCCCCGGTCGGCGAAATCGATATCGATATCAGGCATCGAAATTCGGTCCGGATTCAGGAACCTCTCGAACAGCAGATTGAATCGAATCGGATCGACATTGGTAATGCGCAGCGCGTACGAAACCAGCGATCCGGCAGCCGAACCGCGCCCCGGACCGACCGGGATCTTTTGAGATCGGGCGTAGTCACAGAAATCTTTCACAATCAGGAAATATCCCGCGTACCCCATCTGTTTGATGACGCCTAATTCGTACTCCAGCCGCTTCGTGATCTCGGCGGTGATCTTCGGGTATCGCTCCTTCAGCCCCTGTTCGCACAGGTCCCGAAGGAACGTATCGGCGTTGACATATTTCGATGGAATCGGGAACACCGGCAATTTCAACTGGCCGAGTTCCAGTTCAAGGTTGCATTCCTCGGCGATTCGCACCGTGTTCTCGAGCGCTTCCTTGAAATCGCCGAACAACTGCGTCATTTCATCGGGGGACTTGAAATAGATCTGGTCGGTGTTGTACCGCATCCGATCCGGATCGGCAACTTTCTTGTCGGTCTGAATGCACAAGAGGGCGTCGTGCGCTTCCCAATCTTCGCGCCGCAGATAGTGACAATCATTGGTCACCACCATCGGAATGCCGGTCTCGCGCGAGATGGCGGCGACCTTGGGAATAACAAGTTGCTCTTTCTCCAAACCGTGATTCTGGATTTCAAGGAAGAAATTCCCTTCACCGAAAATCGTCTGGTATTCCCGCGCCGATGCTACCGCCTGTTCGGTCTCGCCCCGTTGCAGGTACCAGTTCACTTCCCCCATCAGGCAGGCCGATGTTGCAATCAGTCCTTCGGAATATTGTCGGAGCAGCTCTTTGTCCATGCGTGGCCGATGGTAGAACCCTTCGAGAAAGCCGGCCGATGACAACTTGATCAGATTCTTATAGCCGGTCAGGTTCTTGGCCAAGAGAATCATGTGGAAACCGCCGTTGGGGTAGACAGTCGAGGGTTTCTTATCGAGCCGTGACCCGGCGGCGACATACGCTTCGATCCCGATAATCGGCTTGATTCCGGCCTTGGATGCCGCCTTGTAGAACTCAATCGCCCCGAACATGTTGCCGTGGTCAGTGATCGCCAGCGCCGGCATTTTGAACTGCTTGGCCAGCTCAATAACCGAGTCCAACCGACAGGCGCCGTCAAGCAGTGAATACTGACTGTGTGTATGCAGATGTACGAAATTGGCGAATTTCATTGCAGGCCTTCGACCTATCGCAGAATGCCGCGATAGTCATTCACGCTTGTACTGATCGGGGTCACGTTACCGTCCTTTACTACCTACTATATTAATAACGCGCAACGGTAGCAAAGAGGCAAGGACATTTGAAAACAAACAGCGTTTGTCGTAGGTCAAGCGCGCCTCGCGCTTGACGCCAAGCTACAATCTCATCTCAAATTCAAGCTCATCCCGCAGCGGGATACCGAAATTACCGATCTCCGGAAGGTTCGGTTTGTATCGCCGGGTTACATCGAGAGCGTTGGGATGCACCGCTACAAGTTGGAAGCCCCGCTTCTGGTAGAAACGGATGGCTTCGAGATTGTCATTGGTAGTAATCAGCCACAGTCGGCTGCAACCGCCACGCACGGCAACATCCTTCACAGCGTTTACAAGGATACTGCCGATCCCCGCAAACTGAGCGAACGCATTGAGCGTCACCATCTCGCACTCGGCGCCGTCGATGCGGTAGGTGATCAGGCCGGTCCGTTCGCCATTTTCGTCGCACGCATAGAAGCCGGCCAGGTCGGCAGCATGCCGCACGCCATCCCTGGATGACACGACAAAATCGGCACCCCAATACTGACGGAATATCGATTTAGTCCATTCGCGGTCCGATGCGGTCAACTTCTTGATGATCTTCACAGCGCACCACTCAGGCCGTCGTAGATGAATCGCGTTCCGAGGTAAAGCAGAAATAGCGCACAACAGAGAATGAGCACTCGCAAGCCGGTTCCCATAATTAGTTTCCGTCCCCGCCAGAGCAAGATAGAAACGAGCGAGTACCAGACGAAGTCCGACATGATATGCCCGAAATAAAACAGCACCGGCCCGATCCAGCCAAAATGCAATGACTTGACCAGAAACGCCAGCCCGGTCGTCCCCCACCAGACAAACCAGTATGGATTAGACAGCGTGGCAGTGATTCCTTCCCCGGCCAGCTTGGTGGAGGACTTCTTCTCGACGGTCAGCAACTCATACTTAACCCTATTCTTGATGATATCGTACCCCATCATGATCCCCATCAGAATCAATGCCGATCCGCCGACAACACCAATGACTTTAGTGACAATTTGGTTTTCCGCAACTGCCACAAGGCCGAGTGACAATATAACTACCACTGCGACTTCAGCTATCGCATGTCCGATGGAAATAATCGGTCCGGTCTGCCAGCCGTGGCGGGGGGTTTCGGCGATCCCGACAGTCAAGAGCGGGCCGGGCATCATCGCCCCGGAAAACCCGACTACAAACGAATTGAAAAACAGCGCGAGTAATTCCATTTGGAAGATAACATACTAAGGTCGGACCGGTTCTCCAACGGGAATGCTATATCCTGCCGGAAAACCGCTTGCACACAGGAGAGGCTTTTCGCGTTCTTATTGTGGAGATTGAACGATTCAAGGTTAATGTCATGTCTTCGGCGAAGACCCTATGTTCTGCTTTGTTCCTGACCGTGTGGCTGACTGCGTCAATCTGGGCGGGCAGGGCGCAGGTACAGAATCCGGTTGACACTCTCGACCCGTGGGATTGGCGGGCATCGGATTGGGGAGCGATGGTCAACGGGGTTGCGATGCGAGTGATTACGCGACCCGAAATTGCCTATGGCGAACCCCTGGAGATGTTCATCGAGTTTCGGGTGGATACAACTCAATTGCCGGCTAAAGTCCGTAGATGGACATGGGCTGGACGGCTAACATACTTCTCCCTACAAGTTTACGACAATCATTGCCGAAAGAAGAGTTCGACTGAAATCCCATGCGGGAGCTCGGCGTTCAGCGAGTGGAATAGCACAAAACCAAAGGAAGTCCGAATTGCGGCCCTTGGAAGCATCGGACCCAAATTAACATGTGGTTTAGGATACTCACGAGATGACAGGCAAGTATTGGAGAATCATATCAGTGACTCACGGATTGGAGAATCTCAAGCGCAGGTCGTTACGAAGAAACCCAGAATGTATCAGTGTGAACTCTCCGTGTGTATTCCGTCGGAAAAGCCCAAGTACTGGAGCGGGTCCATAAGTACTGACTTCGACGTATCAGTTGCCGATGAGGTGTATGTCACTTACCTGCACAAGCTGGTTGTCCCATCGAAAGATCGAACCTGTGCGTCCTGTTCGCTTGGTGTGGCGGTCGACACTATACCTGTGCGCATCCGTCCAGATTATTTCCTGGTCGATGAAGTATATACCCAGTGGGACAGATCCGTTGCAATCCAAGTTACCGGACCTTATCCCAAGAAGAGTCCATCAGATACTATTATTGACCTCCTTGTTTATGCGCTCGATCGGGAAAAGCGTGGAGACACGGCCACATACACGCATGGAGTGAGACAAGTGAAGTTCTTCGAATGCCCCGAACCTTTCCGGGACAGGTTCGGACGAGCCGGATATGGGTGTCGCGTACTCTGGTCGGCTGTCTTCGAATGTGTTCGAGAGAAGGGCATAATCACAAGCATGCGTCCCACCTCAGACTCTTCGACTGCCCGCACTCATTAGTCACCTTTCTCCCACTTGCTCCCCACCCCATCCTGCTATACCTTACTTACCATGAGACTCGGAATTATCGGTAAGCCGCAGAGCGGCAAGACTACCATATTCAACGCTGCCTCCGGTGCGCACGAAACGGTCGGCGATTTTTCGCAGGCGGTCCATCGGGCGGTGATCAAAGTCCCGGATGCCCGTGTCGACAAGCTGGCGGAGATAGCCAAGCCGCGCAAAGTCACGTATGCCGAAATCGAATTTCTCGATGCCCCCGGGTTCTCCGGCGAAGGCAAGAAATCACCGGAACTTGAGATTCACCCGGACCTTCGCAAACAAGACGCCTTCATGCTCGTAGTAGACGCCTTCTCCCCCGTTGCCAATCCGGAGCGCGATATTCGAACCGTAATCGATGAAATGATCCTACTCGATCAGGCGATGGCAGAGAGCAGTATCGAGCGAAAAGAGCGTAAAGCACAACTGTCCGGCGACAAATCCGAAACCCGCGAAGTGGACCTACTGAAACGTTGCCAGCACTGGTTGGAGCAGGAGAAGTCGCTGATTGAACTTGGCCTTCACGAAGATGAAGAGAAACTGATTCGCGGCTACATGTTCCTCACCGCGAAGCCGCTGTTGATCGTGCTCAACATCTCCGAAAATGACCTTGGTAAGTCGGAACAGATTGCCGCCCAGCATCACTCACTGGTCACCCCCGGCCAGAGAGAGATAGCGGTGGTCTGCGGCAGGATCGAGATGGAGTTGGTGTCGCTTGATCCGTCGGAGCGGCAGGCGTTTCTCACCGATCTTGGTATCAGTGAACCGGCGATGGATATGGTGATTCACAAAGCGTACAGCCTGCTCGGTCTCATATCGTTTCTCACGGTCGGTGAACCGGATGCGCACGCTTGGACGATTCATCGCGGCACGACCGCACTCAAAGCCGCCGGTGTAATTCACACCGATATTGAGCGAGGGTTCATCAGGGCCGAGGTCGTGAAGTTTGCCGATTACGCCCAATATCAAACCGCCGCTGCCATCAAGGCAGCCGGCAAGATGCGACTCGAAGGAAAGGAGTACATTGTCGAAGATGGCGATGTTATTCTCTTCCGCTTCAACGTATAAGCACTGGAACCAAAAGTGGCTAAGGCGGTTGATATAAGCCCGTTGCCGGTGTTCAATTTTTGAACGATCCGGCCGATAATAGTAGCATTACGTGTAATGACTTCTGTAACTTGAGGATAGAATGAATAAGGTCGCCGAAAAAGAACCGACCCCCGAGACTACCGACAACCAGGTTCTGCCGATTCTGCCGCTTCGCGGCACGATCGTCTACCCCTTTCTGGTAACGCCGCTGATGATTCAGCAAGCGGATCAGACGAAGCTGGTAGACGATGCCCTGATGCGCGGCTCCCGGATCGGGCTGTTCCTGCAGAAGGATTCCAAGAAAGAGAATCCGGAACCGGATGACCTGTTCATGGTGGGAACATCCGGCAATATCCTCAAGATGCTTCGTTTCCCCGACGGCACGGTTCGTTTCCTCATGCAGGGGCTGACCCGAATCCGCATCAAACGATTCACGGCCTCCACTCCATACATGATGGCGGAAATCGAAGAACAGGTTGAGACTGTCAAAGAAAGCGTCCGGCTGGAAGCATTGCAGCGCAACCTCCTCGAGCGAATCAAGACGCTGGTGGACCTCGCACCTTATTTGAACGAAGAATTTCATGTCACAGCGATCAATCAGGATACCCCCTCCAAGTTGACCGACTACGTCGCCTCCAACCTCAATGTCTCAATCGACCAGAAACAACAGCTTCTCGAAGAGCTTGACGTTCATAAGCGGATGGAGTTGCTGTACCACGCGATCAACAAAGAGATCGAAGTACTGGAGTTGTCGCAGAAGATTCAGGCGCAGGCCGCCAGCGAGCTGGGGAAGTCACAGCGCGACTACATTTTGAGAGAGCAACTCAAAGCGATCAAGCGGGAGCTTGGCGACGGCGACGACAAGGGTGAGATCGAAGAGTTCGAAAAGAAAATCAAAGCCTGCGAGATGCCGGCGCAGGCCGAACAGGCAGCGTACAAAGAGTTGGACCGCCTGTCCCACATGACGCCTTCGTCGGCTGAATACACTGTTTCGCGCACCTATCTTGACTGGCTGGTGATGTTGCCATGGAGCAAGTCGAGTAAAGACTTGCTGGATCTTCGCAAAGCCAAAAAGATTCTTGATGAAGATCATTATGATCTCGAGAAGGTCAAAGACCGGATTCTGGAACATTTGGCGGTGCGAAAACTGAAAGAGACGATCAAAGGCCCGATTCTGTGCTTTGTCGGTCCGCCCGGAGTCGGCAAAACGTCCCTCGGCAAATCGATCGCCCGTGCTATGGGGCGAGAGTTCGCCCGCGTGTCACTTGGCGGGATGCGCGACGAAGCCGAAATCCGGGGCCATCGCCGCACCTACATCGGATCGCTCCCCGGACGGGTGATTCAGAGCCTCAAACGGTGCGGCACCAATAACCCGATCATCATGCTCGACGAAATTGACAAACTCGGCTCCGACTTTCGTGGCGATCCTTCCTCGGCCCTTCTGGAGGTGCTTGACCCGGAGCAGAACGACACGTTTACCGACCATTATCTCGATGTGCCGTTTGATCTCTCGAAGGTGATGTTCATCACCACCGCCAACTGGCTGGAACCGATACCGCCGGTGCTGCTGGATCGCATGGAAGTGATTGAGATCCCCGGCTACACTGATATCGAGAAACTGGCCATTGCCAAGCGGCATCTCATTCCCAAACAGGTCGAGAATCACGGCTTGACCAAGGCCGAATTGGTAATCGACGACAGCGCTATCAAGTTGTTGATTGACGGTTACACCCGGGAAGCGGGACTGAGAAATCTGGAACGGGAGATTGCATCGGTGACCCGCAAGATCGCCCGCAAGGTTGCTTCCGGAACCAAAGGCAAGAATGTCGTCAAGGGTTCTCACCTGCCCAAACTGCTCGGAGCGCAGCGCTTTTCGCGCGAGGTTGTCGTGCGGCAGGGACGGATCGGCGTAGTGCCGGGGCTGGCATATACTTCGGTGGGCGGCGATGTCCTGTTTATCGAGGCAACCTCGATGAACGGCAAGAACACGCTGACGTTGACCGGTCATCTCGGCAACGTCATGAAAGAATCGGCGCAAGCGGCGCTGTCGTTCATTCGCTCGAATGCAGCTGATCTCAAGATCGATCCGGCGGCGTTCGACAACAGAGACATTCATATTCACGTCCCGGCCGGTGCGACACCGAAGGACGGACCATCAGCAGGTATTACTATGGCGGTGGCGCTGGCTTCGCTCTTCACCAAGCGGCCGGTGAAGCCGTGTCTGGCGATGACCGGCGAGATCACTCTGCGCGGAGAGCTGTTAGCTATCGGCGGATTGAAAGAAAAGCTGCTCGGCGCCGTTCGCGCCGGTGTGGAGGTTGTCATCCTTCCTAAGGACAACCGCAAAGACATCCCGGAGCTGCCGCCCGAGATTCGCAAAAAGCTGACGATTAAGCATTTCTCCGATGTCATCGCCGCTATCGAGTTTGCGCTTGACGGGAAATGCAAGAAACGGAAGCTCACCCAGAAGAAGGCCAGTCGGTCATGATCTATAGGCTGCTGGGAACTGCATGAAACTGGTCACCGCGGCCCAGATGCGGGCAATCGACCGCGAGACAATCGATCATCACGGTATCCCCGGACTAACCCTGATGGAGAATGCCGGGCGTGGTATCGCCGAGTTGATGCTCTCAGACCTGATCGATTCCCCTGAATCAACCCAAGTCGTCGTATTCTGCGGCAAAGGGAAAAACGGCGGCGATGGGTTCGTAATATCGCGCTACCTGCATGAGGCCGGCGTGAAGGTCAAGACCTTCTATCTTGGACCGGCAGAAAAGTTATCAAGTGATGCCAGACTCAATCTGAACCGCGCGCACGAGGCCGGATTCAGAATCACGGAACTTACTTCCCTCGACCAGCTTCCCGTTGATCTCGAAGCTGACTTTGTAGTTGATGCCATCCTTGGCACCGGTTTCACCGGCTCGCCCGAAGGGCTGGCAGCAGGCTTAATCGAATACATCAACTTCCAAAATGGTTTGGTAGTAGCTGTCGATTTGCCATCGGGACTCAATGCCGACACGGGAATCGCTGAAGGTGCCATAGTAACGGCCGGCTGTACCTATACGCTCGGACTTCCGAAAATCGGTCTCTACCTCTCTCCCGGCAGGGAGATTGCCGGGGAAGTGCGAGTCGTCGACATTGGCCTTCCGGAAAACGTGATCGCGCAGCAGGATTTGAACACCACTCTGATCACTGCGGAGTTGATTGCCGAATTGCTTCCCTACCGAAGGCCGGATGGCCATAAGGGGGATTTCGGCAAGTTATTGCTTGTCGCTGGGTCAACCGGTCTGACCGGCGCCGCTGCATTGGCCTCAATGGCGGCAGGCCGCTCCGGATGCGGATTGATCAAGCTCGGTTCGCCCGCTTCGACTCAACCGATTCTCGCTTCCAAACTGACCGAAGTTATGACCATTCCTTTGCCTGAGGTTTCTCGCAAGGGTGTGCTGGCACTGCGGGGACTCGGTGAAATCAGGAAATATGTCGACCAGCATGATGCCATTATGATAGGGCCGGGTCTTGGACCGCATCACGAGACACGTGAATTGATGCGCAGACTCATTCCAAATCTGAGCAGACCGGCGATTGTCGATGCTGACGGCATCAACGCCTTTGAGGGGGCTGTCGATCTGCTGCAACAAAGAACGGGGGCTGCCGACCTCGTGCTTACTCCGCATCCCGGCGAATATGCCCGACTTACCGGCGTAATTGTACCGGAAGATGTGCAGGAGAGAATCAACTGTATCCTGCAAACAGCGAGCGAGCTGGCGGCCGTAATCGTACTCAAGGGAAGCCCCACCCTTGTCGCCGAACCTCAGGGCGCCTGCTATCTGAATCCGACCGGCAATGCCGGCATGGCTACCGGCGGCTCCGGAGACGTGCTCTCCGGAATGATCGGATCGTTTCTCGCGCAGGGGTTGTCGCCGCTCGACGCCGCTCTGTGCGGCGTCTATTTGCACGGGCGCGCCGGTGATCTGGCCGCCGACGCCTTCACGCAGCGCGCCATGATCGCAGGCGATATAATCACTCATCTGCCGGAAGCGTTCGAGGAAATCGACGCGCTTACGGACTAATTCCCTATTTCACTGGGCCGGGCGTGCCGAGAGCGGCTGCTCCAATAACCATTTTCGCTTCCTGATTCGGGATACAGGTCGGCAGAACATAACCGCCGCCCGTCAAATAACTCACCAGCGCGCTCAAATCCGAGAGATCAATGATCCCCATACCATTGACATTCGCTTCCTTGGGGCACGGCAGCACATAACCACCACCCGTTAAATAGCTGACCAGCGAGCTGAGATCAGCCAGATCAACTATCCCGGCATCGTTCACATTCCCTGTCACCCCGACACAGCAGCACGCATCGCCAACGCCGTTGTGATTGACATCCTGCTGGCCCGGGTTGGCCACCAGCGGGCAATTGTCACAGGCGTCACCGACGCCGTCCGAATCAGTGTCGAGCTGTGACGCGTTCTCCGTCGCAATGCAGTTGTCACACGCATCCCCAACGCCGTCACCGTCGACGTCGGTCTGCTCCACATTCGGTATGTTCGGGCAGTTGTCACACCAATCGCTGCGCGTGTCGCCATCGGCATCATCGAGCGCGAATCGCTCGAATATCCAGAAGCTCAGATTGTCGTAGACGCCGGTTCCCGCCTGCACCAGACTCACATACAGCAGACCGTAGGCCGTGAATCCATTCGACTGGTTGAACAGGGTCGACGGAGTGAAATCGATCGGCACAACCGCGCTGTCCAACGGCTCGATCGTGCCGTTGAACGGGTGCGCCGTAACCCATCCGGACACAGCGCTGTAGTCATAGAAGCCCATACCGACCGTCATCGGGACCGAGGGGTGTCGATTTCTCAGAGTGATCGTCTTAGTGAACTCCGTGGCGCAGGTATTGATGGTTGTATCTAAGTAAGAAACTGAAGCCGACAGCCACCGTGAAGGATTGTTTTGAAGCTCGTGAGCCCGCCGAAGGAATTGCATGTTGGCCTGCAACTGAAGCTGACACTGTTGATTTGATTCTTCCAGTGTCGGCCAAAACCAGGTGCCGGATTCGACTAAAGCTGCGAACACCTTCGGTTTGCTTGTCTGCTCTGCGTATTGCCAGCATGCGGCGTCACCGCCAAACCCTCCATTCCCGTATGACGAATATGCGTAGTTGATCTCCCCGGCAATTGTGCCGACCATATCTTCGTAGATTGGATTATCCGGGCATCCGTTGATTTGGAATACGCCCATCGGATAGTTATAGAAATTGCCGTAGGCGTGCATGTTGACCGCGACTGTGAATTCATGCGCGTTAACGAAGTCCCGCATGACCTGCGTTTCCGGCTCCGAGAACGGCCCGGCTCCATGATAGACTTCTGAAGACCCGTTGCCTGACGAGTTCGGGTACTTGGCCCACTCGAACCCCCAGTTTCGATTCAGGTCGATGCCGTAGGAACCGTCACCATTGTTCCGCAGATTCTTCCGCCACATTCCACCCCCTTCCGGATTGGTGGTCTCGTTGTACACATAGCCGTCGACATTGATGATAGGAACAAACCATATCTCCGACGTTTCGATCAGGCGGACAATCTCCGTGTCCGACGGGTGCTCCAGTAAATAGTGTATCTGCACGAGAATCGCTTCGAGCGTGACCGGCTCTCGGGCGTGAATCAGACCGCAGTACATGACCTCGACCTCACCGGGCTCGTCAATCGCAGCATTATCGGAGATCTTGAACGCGACCATCGGTCGGCCCTCCAGTGAATACCCGATAGTGTCTACCATAGTCGTTGTCGGGTTCGCCGTATGTATGCTATCCAACTCCGCTAACGTTTCTGAATAGGTGTGAAATCCGCCCATCGTTCTGGCGGCGCCCATCCGGGTGCGATAAAACTCCTCCATATGGTCAATTGTCACATTCGCCCCGAAGCGCGTGACGAGAGCAGACCGATCTCGGGCTGTCGCTACCACTTCATAGCCGCCATCCGGCAATTGTCGAACAATGTCGAAGCCGCCTGCGAGAAACTCCCCAACTCGTTCGGTGGCCATGGGCGGAACATACATTTGGGAGTGATTTTCATAGGTCGGTGCGGGGAGAGTCTCTGCAAAGGCCATTGAACCCCACCCGAACGTTACGACAATGAGTGCTGCAGATACGAGCAATAATCTGCGTTGGCCGTTCATGTTGACCTCTCTACTTTGTGAACATCTGATTATTCGACCGATAGGACGCAGGTACTTCCCATCGCCTTTAATATCAATGACGAAGGAATTCGGCTTTTATTGCACAGCTTGAACAGAAAAGATCAGGTTCGCGCTGGAATTGCGGCATCCATGACCCGAAGCGATTCCTTGGCCCCCTCCTAGGTTGCGGCCAGTTCGGAGTTCCTTACCCGTTAGGTTCAGTTGGCGACTGGTCTTCCGGAGACGGCTGTTCCTGAGGTGTAACTGCTTGCTCGACCGGTACTTGCGTCGACGTCTGGCTCTGCTGCTTGCCGACCCGAAGCGCGTTCACGGTGGCGTTCAGTCTCTCCAATTCCTGACGAGCTTTCTGCGCGAATTCCTTGCCGCTCGAGGCATACAGCACTGAGCGCGACACATTTATCACAGCCGGCTTGCGAAAACCGTCCGTGCCGAGGGTCGCCGCCTCTTCGAGTGACCCCCCTTGAGCGCCTACCCCGGGGATCAGCAGCGGCATCTCCCCAGCCAGATCACGGATCTCCCGTAACTGATCCGGGTGGGTGGCACCGACCACAAGGCCACAATTCTGGTCTTTATTCCAACTGCTTACTCGTTCTGCGACCACCGTGTATAGCGGTCTGCCCCCAACTTCCAGTAGTTGAAAATCCTTGGCGCCGGCGTTGGAAGTCAGACAGAGAACAAAGGCACCCTTTTCTTTGTATTCCAGAAACGGGCGCAGCGAATCATATCCCATGTACGGACTGAGCGTAACCCAATCGGCGCGGAGCTTGTCGAAGAGAGATTCGGCATAGTATTGCGCCGTATTCCCGATATCCCCCCGTTTGCCATCCATGATCACCGGGACATCTTCCGGAATCCGATCGCGAATTAGACGAAGCAACGACAGCCCTTCCGCCCCGAGCGCTTCATAGAACGCCAGGTTCGGTTTGTAGGCACACACCAGGTCGGCGGTGGCGTCGATGATCCGGTGGGCGAAATCGAACATCCCTTTGATCGATCCGGCGTACTCTGACGGCATCTTCTTGGGGTCTAGATCCAGACCGAGACAGATCATGGAACGGTTTTTCTGTTGTGTCTTCTGAAGATTATTGAGAGCCGACATTACCACTTCCTCACTTTGCCGACCATATCAGCTATGGTCGCAAGCTTCTTTCGTTGCATATACTGCTTGAGCCCATCGACAATGCGTATCGGCGCATCCGGCTGGACAAACAGCGCTGTCCCGACTTGAACGGCCGTTGCGCCAACCAGGAAGAACTCGACGGCGTCCTCGGCGGTCGTCACGCCGCCGATTCCGATAATCGGCAGCTTACATTTTTGATAGACGGCATCAACCATCGCCAGAGCAATCGGTTTGATCGCCGGCCCGGTCAGCCCGCCACGATTATTGGTCAGCCGGGGGCGCCAGGTCTCGACGTCGATCGCGGTACCGTAGGCTGAGTTCATGATTGCCAGGGCATCGGCCCCCCCTTGCTCCGCCGCTTGAGCGATCGCCACTATACTAGTGACCATTGGTCCCAGCTTGGCAATCAACGGACGCGGGAACACTTTCTTGACTTCGGACACCGTTCTTTCGGTCATCACGGGATCGGCGCCGAATTCGATCCCTCCCTTGTCGACATTTGGGCAAGAGATATTCAACTCGATCATGTCAACCCGCTCAAAATCGGCCAGCACGGAGCTGACTTCGACATACTCCTGCAACGTTGAACCGGCGACATTGACGATGACTCTCGTCTTCTGCTTCTCCAGGAACGGAATCTTGTCCCGCACAAACGCATCGATCCCGACATTGGCCAATCCGATAGCATTAAGCATCCCCGATGCCGTCTCCGCCGTGCGGGGAGGACGGTGACCCGAGCGCGGATGCAGAGTGATTGACTTGGTGACCAGCGCGCCGAGTTTTGCCAGAGGGAATACGGCCCCCAGCTCCTCGCCGTAGCCGCAGCAGCCCGAGGCGGTCATCACCGGATTAGCGAATTCCACTCCGGCAATCCTGACTCGGAGGTCCGGGGTCACAGGCTTACCTCGCCGACATTGAAGACTGGTCCCTCGCAACAGACGCGGGCATAATCACCACTAGTGAGCGGTACCACACATCCAAGACATACTCCGATCCCGCACGGCATGGGAGCTTCCAGCGAAAGCTGCCCTGGAACGCCCAGTCGAAGCGCGAGTTCGTTGACCGCCTTGAGCATTGGATCGGGACCACACGCGTAGATGCGCAGGTTGCGCTCCCTGTGGGCCGCGATGAACCTCTCAACCGGCCCGGTAACCAACCCCTTCTGGCCAAATGTGCCGTCATCCGTGACGGGATTAAACCGCAGACCCGGCTTCTTTATTCGTGCTCGCTCGACAATCTCCCCGGCTGTCCTTCCGCCATAGAAAAATTCAATTCTCTTGGGGTCATGCCCGCTTTTTGTCAGCCGGTTTGAGAGAAACATGAGGGGCGGAAAGCCGACGCCGCCGGCGACCAGGATGGCCGTTTCGTTTTTGCGGGGAAAAGTGAATACCGTTCCGAGGGGACCAAGGATGTCAAACTTGTCTCCCCTGCGGCTGCCTGCCAGAATCGATGTTCCTCGGCCAAGCACTTTGAAGATGATCTCAAGCTCCTTGGCTTTCGCATTGACGGCTGCAACCGACATGGCGCGCCGAAAATAAACCGCGCCTCCGGGAACCCGGAGATGAATGAAACTGCCGGGGCGGCATTCGGAGGCGCGCGGATAAGGTCCGAAGGTTAGCGAATGATAGCCATGTTTCAGATCGCGGTGCTTCTTCAGTAACGTGACATCGCACGTCGGATGTATCATCGAGCGTGACCCGGCTTCTCTATAACGTACTTATACACATACCACCGACCACGCGGATCGGCTTTGTCCTCAGGGAGAATCAACTCGAGAGATTTCGAAGTCAACTCCTTGTTGACCGCCAGCGGGTCGAATATCATGGAAGCTATCGTCAGCTTCGCCAGACGGTTTATCTCCTCGACCTGCGACGGGACCTTGAGTTCATAATCAATTACTTTCCCGGAAAAATCAAGCAGGATTTGAAAGTACAGAGTGAACTCGTCCTGCTGCTCGTTATACCCTTCTGCCGGAAAAACAAACTCGACTGACGTCTCGACCGGACTGATATCCAAGAAGATCAGATCCTCCCCCTTTGGGCCGATTCGAGCCTTCTCACGAGGGTCAATGTACGCGCCGGCAGCGGCTGCATCCGGCTCCTCCGGTTTGAGTACCATCGGTTGGGCTACTTTGGCGGTGTCCTCGCTGGTCAGTCTGGTGCTATCCTTGTCCTGCCTTGACGGTCGCTTTTCCGGAGGCCGATAGGTAATTCGCCGAGTCGCCTCGGTAGCGTAGGGGTTGCCGGGAAACGAATCAGCGAACATCTTGTAAGCTGCGAAAATTGAAGAGTCGCCGGGGCTACGGTAATTCTCAGTGACCCAGATGATGCTGAACCGTGCCTGCGGAGAGAGCGGAGACTCCTTGAAATGGTCTGCCACGTATTGATAGTAGTACAATGCCGAATCGACATTTCCCGAATCGATCAGGAAAGTCTCGGCCTTATCGAAGTACACGCGCGCATATCCCGTGTCCGCCGCGGTGCCCAGCAGATTCAGCTGGGCCAGGGCTTGAGGAACATTTTCGGATCGGGGATACTGCTGGAGAAGCACGTGAAGCAACGAGTCCGCACCAAGCGAATCCGCCAGATAGTCGCGGCGCATCTGGGAAAGGGCGATGAGCGCCGCCGGAGCTATGGCGGACGTCGGGTAGTGATCCAGCAGAAACTTCAATTCGTCAATAGCAGAATCAGGCTTGTCAAGCTGAAACCAAAACAGCTCGGCCAATTGGTACAGCGTTTTGCCGGCATTGTCCGTCCGATCTTGAATTGCTTTCCTCGCGGTCAAAGTGTCGGCGGCTGCTTTCCGGGCAGCAGTCATTGAGTCGGTTGCCGCCTTTCCGGCTGCCAACGAGTCTTCCCCCTTCTTTCCCCCGAGTGTCGCATGATCAGCGGCCGAAGCTACACTTTTCCCGGAGTCCATTGCCTGCTCTGCATACAAGGCGCGACCTGCACTGTCCGACGGCACGATTGTGCTGTCACGTGATGCCGCGGAGCTATCTCTCGCTGCGGTTACTCGGTTGGTGTCAGTCGGTATCGCAATTGTGTCGCCGACCGCAGCCGCGCTGTCCTTCGGGACAACTGCCATGCCGGTATCAATTGCGGCAGTGGCAGCAGTCACCGTGTCCCTGCCGACGGCCGCACTGTCTTTTGGGACGACTTTCGCGCTTGTGTCAATGGCAGCAGTCAGCGTGTCCCTGACGACGGTCGCGCTGTCTTTTGGAACGACTTTCGCGCTTGTGTCAACGGGAGCAGCCGACGAGTCTCTGACGGCGGCTGTGCTGTCCAGATTGGGAATCGGACCAACGGTGTCGCGCGACGCGGCAATTGTATCAGGAACTACACGCGCGCTGTCGAATATGGCTGCCGTGCTGTCGTGCGCGGACGAGTCTACAATGTGGATGCTTGTATCAGCCGAAATACTGTCCTTGGCCGCCTTGGCTCTCATTGCCTGCAGCTCTGCGGTCAGAGCTTCCTCAGCCGACTTGCTCAAGGTCTGCAACTTGGCAATATCCGACGCCCTCTGCAGCGCATCTTTACCGGCATCAGTAGACCGATTCGCCTCAGCCGATTTGTCATAGTACCATTTGGCCCTGGCCAAATCATCATAGTCAAACTGATAGATAAGACCGAGACGATAGTACGCCTCAGCCGTTATTGCCTGGTTTCGCGTCGTCGACGCCACTTCTTCATACGACGCTTCCGCCT
>Ga0315276_10000447_pt1 | contig 35850 bp, 52 predicted proteins | sample YL17G05_0_MG_FD_204542 | JGI IMG/M metagenome (GOLD analysis project Ga0315276, IMG submission 204542) | Sediment microbial communities from Yellowstone Lake, YNP, Wyoming, USA - YL17G05_0 | ecosystem: Environmental > Aquatic > Freshwater > Lake > Sediment | place: USA: Wyoming | collected...
CACGCATCTTCTCCTGAGCGGTAGGTTCCTTCTCCCCCAATTTGGAACCATATGGGCGGTTAAGTAGTTGAAACCTATATAAAAGTTCTTGGATCATTTTTCATCTCCTTGCGATTATATTACTTTATTACCATGATTTGGTACTAGCGGAATTGCAACAAGATCGATTTTTACAACTGCACCTTGCTTTGCTAGAACATCATACTGACCAAGTGTAGGCAGAGCATTAATAGGAACTGGAGTGGCGCCTACAGGCACTTTGTCTAGATCGTTTGTTACCACATAATGCTTCCCATCAGCACTTGCAATATAGAAATGTGTCATCTGCAATTCCTTTTTCGATTAATTCGGCGAGATTTATCCGCCATTTTCTTGCGGATTTTCGACTCGCCTTTCCCATGGTTATGAGTGAATCCTTGTCCTGGGTGACGACTCTTCTGAGGTGTCGACTCATGTCCAATTTTCTTGGCCGGACGCCGAAATTCCTCCTTTAACTCGTCCACTTTGTCTAACATTTTCGCTACAACAGAGTTCATGGTTTAAGAGTTCCTTCAATTCTTTCAAGAATATGAAATTTTACAGGGCTCGGGAAATTGCACCTCACATTCCGATGTTGGTGATACTACTGCCTAAAGGACACCCTGTGTTATTTCGTATTAAACGTCATAGTTTTCGCTAATGTAGTCCATCATTTGATACCATATTTCCACATCCCGTTGGTCACGAGATGGATTCTCCAATGGAAATAAACCCCCTCTACCATCTACTTGGTAATCTCGATCAACAAATTTCCTAATAACTATACTATTAAATTTTTTCTTTTGCTCACCATTTTCATTACTGGTATATTTTTGTAGTTTTAGATTATCAATAAATAACCAAAACCATAATTTAAATTTACTGCCTTTAGTATAATCAAATAAAATGAAATCCATTCTGCCAGCTAATGCTATTAGCATTTCCAAAACTGTGCACGGTCCTAATAAAGCATCTTCTAAGAGATCAAAATCTTGCTGATCAATAAACTGATTTCTAAGTGTAAGACCGTCTTCAACTCGATTATCATCGTTTGGAATATGGCAAACAAAAGGGAAAGACTGGAGTTCAAAGATGAAGTCTTTTAATCTTGAAGACTTTCTTTCTTCTATTTGATCATAAAGCCAATCAAAATATATCTGTTCAACCTTCCCGTTCGTCTTCAGTATCTTCATCATCATCAGCAGTAACCTTTTTTCCCTTTCTTCGGGTTTTGGCCTTAGTCTCTTTTTTGGCTGTTCCCTCTGACATACCCATAACAAATATTGAATAACTATTATGGACACGAGTTATCTCATAATCCACCCCAGTATTTTCATTCCTCACATAGACAATGTCAGGATCATCAGATTCCTCGCCAAAATGAAGATGAATATTTGCCCCGAACAACCTGTTAGGATCGTCAATGATCTCTTCTTGAGCATCCGCAAAGGTAGTGTCTTCTTCGTAGTATGCTATCGGTTCTTTGGCAGTAGCTCGATTCCTTTCATACTCCTCGGCAGTAATAATCCTGATTTTGTCTGCTTTGATATTACGCTTCTTATTAGGTTCTTCACTAATTGAAGAAGTGTATGGCTTTACAAGTTCCGCGAGTTCCCCCTTTGCATATTTGGTGTAATCCTTTTGTTTTGCAACTTGAACTTCAGTTGGTCCACCACTATCTGCCTTTCCTTCGTACACTTCTTTTAGCCATGCATCCTCTTCCAACTCCTCATTTCGTTTTTCAAGTTGGTTAACAATTAAACCCCCTAGAAAATATCCGATAACTCCACCAGCAAGACCACCAGCGGCTATCAGACCAAGACGTCTAATCACAATCATATTCGTATCCATATTCCCATTCTCCTTTTACTATTCTTCCTTTATAGTGACCATTGTCATACGTGTATATATCTGGATCTCTTTCCATTTTTTCACGGATAGGCGCATCGTAAATTAGCGCCCTCAGTCATATCAGATCATACACATTCCCATCAACATTGAAGTTGAGAAAGAACGGCTGAACCATGGCATCTCGTGGATCTTCCTTCTCTTCATTTATTGGATCGTCAATACCCATATTCACATATTGATCGTTATTGGGATTGTGAGGATTGTATCCCTTAACCCAGCCAACTACGGCACCGGCCCTGGTTCGCGGAAGTCCCAAGTCATCCAAAATTTCATTCATAAATATATGACTACGAATATTCAGTCGGTCATTAGCGTATCGCTGAATACTTCGTAATGCGGTAAGATTCATATCATAATTTCTTTTAAACTGAGTGGCAGTTTCTTCGCTGAATACAAAAGAATATGGCGCAATGTCTTCAGTGCCAAGAACCTTTTTAACGATTTCTTTTTCTTTTCCTTTTGCATTCGTTTCTAGAACTTTAATTTCTTTTTGTCCGAAACGAAGTTCTTTATCCGCATTTTCTCCGTATTCATCACGGACACGTTGCCGATACTGCTTAAAACTCGCATCTACTAACTTGTAGGCTGCAGCTAAAGCAGTATTACGCTTGCTCAGAATATTATGAGATCCTACGATCAAGGCGATCGAAAAGCCAGTGACTGCAATAGCCGGCATATATAATTTTGCTATTTCAACACCGGTTTTGATATAAACAAGGGCTGTATCCCGCTTTGCATCCGCGTCCGAATAATCTTCCTCACTAGAAACAGTTCTTGTTACATTTATGGTATCAAGAATTTCTTTTGCTTCTTTTGTAACTTCTGTAACTTTCAACGTGGCCTTGCAAGCAAGGACTGTGCCTACTACAACACCCACTACACCTACTCCTAGTAGGATTTCTGGGCTTTTCTTACTTAAGATTAAACCCGTTCGTCCTAAGGAGTTCGTAGCCATAATTTTTACACTACTCAGACTGATCATTTTCAGTTTCTCCTTTTATAATTACTTCTTTATTTGTATTCTTAATTGATTCCACACAACCATTAGGTCCAGCAAGTTGATACGCAATTTCCGCTGCCTCAGCAAAAGAATCTGCTGCTATTAAAGTATTGAACTTAGAAATTTGAAAAATATTATTACCTTTTCCATCATATCCTTTTGCCCTGTACAAAAGGTACCGTTTCATTGTTCTCCTTTTCAATTCAACGTTCACATCGTAAACCGTAGTGTTTCCATCTATGGAATAATTAATTACAACTTCGTCTCCATTTAGCAAGAGGCGAGTCTCGTCGAAAACAATTTTGTTATCTTCAAAGTGAAATTTAATATTCTTTTCTGTCATTATCATCCTTATAATATAAAGCCAGCAGTCCCTGACATTCGCAGGCATTTTACCATTTGTTCTGTGGGGGGAAAACTCGTTCCATCATTTGGTGGTTAAAAGAACATCCTGCTGGCCTTATAACTATTTTGGCAATGCCTTAGGAACTGGAAGATCTATGACATAACCATCTCTAACCCGTCGCGTTTGAGCATCACGAAGATTTCTCCAACCGTAATTTCGATCGGTATATTCATCAGGAAGGCCAACAAGTTCAAGAAATTCTGAGACAGTTACTTCGTTGTATTGATCATATATATCAAACATACTCCGAATAACATCTTCAGCCTCTTCTCGAGTTGGAAGAAGGACATCATCTGAATCAAATCTTGATCTTCCATAAACTCGTTCAGAACGTCGTTCTCGGTCATAACCTCCTCGATCCCTATCCCTATCCCGATCTCGGTCGTAATAGTTAGTATAACTCACACGAGGACTTACACGATCTCTATCTCGCTTTCGACTTTTTGGTTCTCCAAATAAGATCATATCACTACCATTATTAATCATATCGGATAACGTGTTCTTAGCTGCAGGGATTAGAATGTCAAAAAGAATATAAGTTCCTACAACCTTTAATGTACCACTGAGTATATTATCAAAAAAGGTTTTCTTCCTTACAATCCTTTTCCCTGTTGCAACCTGCTTAATAATCTTTTTAGATTCTTCTTGAGGTTCTTCTCTTTTTTCACTGCGAGAATTACTAGGAAATTCCTCTACTTCATCTGTCATTCAAAACTCCTTTCAAGAGTTATATGATGCTCTATTTCGCAAAATATATGAGATAGATCCATGAGCATGCACACATCAAAAGTAATAAGATTAAGGCTCCTGCCCTGGTAGCACATCCCCACGACTTTTTTAACCATATCCAAAGTACTAAGAATAATGCTATTATTCTAGTATATTCCCATCCTTTTTTCATTTAAACTCCTTCTAGTCCATGGACAGCATCTGCAACGAAAATCGTCATTGTCATCGTTACATAAATCCACACATAGCATGGCATCATTACTTACACCTGCGTATTGGCATGGTTGCTGCCAATCGTTCCACATACTGCTTATATCTTCTTCGGCCTCAGTAATAAACCCACCATTTACTGCATGACCACGAAGATCTGCTACTTTAATTAATCGAATTTCCCCCCTATCACATTCGACAGTCCAAACCTTATCCTCTGAAACCACTTCGGCATACCATCCAATGGGATAATTGGGAGTTATACGAATCGGTTCCTGAGGCCTAATTAACATGAAATACTCAAAAAATTGTTTTACTATCGTTATCGGTTTTCTATAAAGGAGTTGATCAAGCGTTAATCGTCTCTCCATCGGCGAATAAAGCATTTGTTCAAATACTAATTGCCGTCCATCCACAGTTACTCTCCTTTCCTAGGCGGCTGTTTCCAACCGGCAATACTCCATTTGTAGAGTTGCTGCTTTGTGATTTCATTCTGCGCGTGAAGTTCATTCAAGAACGCTATCCATGTGTTTTGCCGTTGGACATCTAATTCGTCCATTGGAGGATATCGTTTTTCGAAGGTTTGACGAACATCTTTAATTTCCAGTCCAAACCATCCACTCATTAAGCCCATCCTAGCCATTTGAGTAGTAGTCCTATGACCTCTAGGAATATGTACAGCCCCACAAAGAACAGAATAAGGGTCCAGAATAACATCATCAGGGAATCTTTAGTCGAAGTCTTCATCATCATTCTCCTCATCATCCTCGAAATCATCATCTTCAAAATATGGAGGAACGTAAGAAGGGCAAGTACAATATGATGCTGTACAATTGCCCTTGATATTATCGTGCTTCAATGCGGGATGGCCGCATTCATAGCAGTGATTATCCATTTTTACTCGCGTAGTCGGTGCCTATCGCATTAATCGCCAAGGATGACATTTGTGTTTTAACATATTCCAGACTTTTATCTGGCAATATATTGTATTTCCACTGCCAATAAGCATCCGTACAATATGAGCCAATATGCTCACGTATGTAAGCTAGAAATTCTTCGAATGTCATGTTTTCTCCTTTCAAGAAACCATCATAGATAAAAAATTAAGCACTATGTTTCCATAATGCTTAATCTTTTTATTTCTAACTTGTCATGGTCGAAATTGACCCCGGCATCGGCAACGGTTCTAAGTCGGTAAAAACACCGACAAGACTCGCACCATAGTCAGCTGCCTCACCCGCAACTAAGCCAGCAATAATACCCTTTCCTAACGCGAATATAACCTTGTTTATCTTGGTCATACTCTCGGTTGGAACAATATTATTAATGGCTGCAGCCACGACGGCAGACACAGCAATACCGCAGGCGAGCCCGACGATCACCTTTACTACAGCAACCGTTTTCTGTTTCTTTGTCATTTTCAATTCTCCTTTTTAAATTAGAATTTTTATAGTATTCTATTATAACCCATGTTTTTTGTACGAGTTGAGTTATCCGAAGACTAGAATAACTTTCATCTTATGGGTCAGGAGAAAAGTTCCAATAACCAGACCTCCTGTAATAAGAACTGTTTTACCGATTGGGGCCGGTGTGTTAAAAGTATTTTTTGCCATGGTGGAAAACTCTTCGACAGTTTTCTTAATCCAGTTCATCATCATTCACCTCCACATTCCACATGTTGCTCGCCATCCACGTCGTAAAGAACCGTGGTTTCGCCATTCGAATAAGTTGGGCCATTATCTGGTTCGTATTCCTCATCAGGATCCTTTATCATTTCATTCTCCTAATCTCTTAGAGTCTTAAGCCAACGAATAACTTCCATCCATTTTTCATATTCTTGACGATTCTTCTCGTTTAGATGAGCCTCATCATAACTAGGCTTAACTTTACTAATTGCATCTATTGCCATAGTAATCATCATATTTTTTGTCATTTAACACCTTATTCAGCGAATGGGTAGAATGTCGATAATATAGGTCATCCACACCACCACAATTATCGACATTATAATAATGCTTATTATCAAGCACACACCACGCCCTGGTCCCCGTCCCATCTTGGTGCCTCCTTATGGATGTAATACTCTATTTATTGACTAGCGGGAAGTAGAATGTAATGGGGTAATAACTAAAAAAGGCATATTCATCCGGAATTACGAACTCAACTCCGTCAATCTGGGCTGAGATAACACGATATACTCCTGGCCCAAAGGATGGCAATACATTTTTATAAATAGCTGGACATTCGGCACTCCCCTGACCTTGATAAATGAGGGGTATTGTTGCAACTCGACGTGGATATGCTTCTACTTTCTCAATTGTTATTGCGCCAGTCTCCATTGTTGAATAACATGGATCCCAGATTGTGAATATCCCGTTTTTAACCTCGTAAAAGAAGGGAACCCCCATTACTACTCCCATCAACATACTTGCGATCATTACGATCATGAATAGAAAACCTAATATTTTGCTTTTCATTTTTCTCCTTTTTCTCATACAATTGGTCTGGGCCTGGTGGGAAACGATCCCACTGGGAAACGACTTCCGGAAAACGAATCCACGCAACCGCCCAATTGGGTCAGGCCCAGATAAATTTGATTCTGTCTAGATCAACAGAGAAAGAACCGTGTTTACACCATCCAGAACAAGATTATCTGAACCTGTGAAAGCACAGTAGGCTGAATAGACAATAACAAGAAGGCCGGCAATCTTAAATGCCTTCCAGATCTTACAGCCAAGGCCACGACCCATCTCACGATCACAGACAGTTTGATGGGAACCATCTGGTAGTTCAACATCGACATGGTCACCTTTACCACGACGAACATTGCAACCAGCTTGTTCAGCTACCTTAATAGCTTCCGCCCCATCTTCGAACCAGGTTTTACCAGAATTACCCTTTCCCATTGAAAGCCTCCATCGTGGAGACAATTTCCTCCACAGTTTCAACTTTCACGTTCTTTGTGAAATTCATGTTATTGGCGGCCATGATAAGATCAATAAGCCCGACAAAAAGAATCTTAAGATCTTCAGACATATTTTCAACAGAAATTTCAATGGTTGTAACGTTATTATTATTCATAGTCGATTCTCCTTAATCGAATATAAAATCTACAAATATCAATACGCATATGCCTAGGATTGCGACACAAGTCCCAACCAATTCTATGGCACGCATCGCAGAAAATACACACCAACGCATAAAGATATTACCATGATAAACATTATTACCCATAACATTCCTCGTTTTGCGTCATCGCGCATACTCACTTTACACCCACCTTTTCTACAATGATTTTAAAAAAGAATAGGCACCATGTTTCCATGATGCCCATTCAGCACTAAAGGACTACAATGCAGCTTGCGCTGCTGTGTCCGCGACCTCGACAATCTCACCACCACTCGGAAGGTAGCCAAGTCGGTAGAGTACATAGCCAACTACTACTGCGCCGGCTACGGCTCCTACTACTACGGCCCCAACCTTTATGGTTGCGATTGTCTTGGGGGTCATCTTCGCAGTCAGTTTTTCTAACATTTTAGTTCTCCTTTTTTCAAATATATGCTTCATTATAATCCGTGTTTTTTATACGAGGACTGATAAATTATCCTCCTTTAAAAAATACCGGTTTAATTTTATACTCGATCACGATGCACGGAATGCCAGTATCTGTGATTTTAGAAGTGAAATGAATATCGAGCATCCCTTCATCGAATGTCCAACCTATTTCTTCTCCCCCCTTAATTCTTACTATACCCAACTCGTCGTAGAAAGAATTTAGCGAGAGATACATATCGCCGCCAAGAAGATCGTGATTAAGGTCATTCTGAGATTTACGGACCTTTTCCATGTCACTCTTGAAATATCTTCCACTCCATGAGTCGTAGAACAGTACTTCTCCTTTTCCAGTAATAATAACTTCATTTTTTGAAACCGGATTTTGATCAAGATGATCCTGCACAAGGGCATCGTGGATCTTTTCTTCCTTGTTTCGGCCAATAACTTCTATCACCTTTTCCTGGTACTCTCTCAGGGCGGCCTCAGACACGGTAAATAAGCCTGCTAGAGCCGCGTTACGGCGCATATTGATACTATGGGCCATAATAAAGCATGTAACCGTTCCTAGACCCACTAATGCGGCTGGGATATAGCACTTCCAGGTAACCTTGACAACATCCAATTTATCTAGGGATATGTCAGTGTTGCCTTTTGGATCTCTTTTTAGCTTCTCTTCCTCCAAAAGGTACAACGCTTTGGGGGTTGCTCGGACCGCTAATATAACAGTTGTCGCAATCCCCGTAACCCCTAAACCAGTCAATATGGCTGGGGATTCCCGCTCAAGACCTCGTAATATGTTTTTAGCAATAGTTGTTGCCGTCATTTCCTCTCCTTTCAAGATTTAAATTATTAGGAATGTGCTCGAAGAAATCGGACTAGGATCCAAACAATCCACAAGCCGCCGGTCAGAAAGATCATGGCCACATCGAATAATACACCAACTGTTTTCATTTCATTCTCCTTTCAAGAGATTTTTGAAAAAAATAGAATGTATGATTTAATAAGATTATAAATCTTAGTCAATTAAATTATAGTATTCTATTATAGCATATGTTTTTTCTGCGAGGAGAAAAAAGAAAAAGAGAAGCCTATGCAGCTTCCCTCTTTAAAATTATCTCCAAATCCTCTTTCCCGTGTCGAAAATTCGCCCATCATATGTGCGTTCACACACAGCATACGACTTTTCGCCCTTGTGCAATAGTCCTTCGCCTTTCTTCTTCACATCCCGCAATAACGCCTCAGTTTTCACTTTTCCCGTCTTTGTCAGGGTTACAATTCCCTGAACAATTTCGGGCGTGTACAACATGATAGCCGCCATCGCGAAAGTGACAAAGAGCAGCCCAGCAATCGCCTTCGGACTCCCAGTATTCGTGTAACTTTGTGTTCTCATTTTCGTTTCTCCTTTAGAAATTTTTATAGTATTCTACTATAGCATGTGTTTTTTATACGAGGTTATTTCTCTATCTCATAATTTCCATTTAATTCTTTTAAATTTTTTACTCCCGTGTAATAGCAAGTTGTTTCTAAGGCATCTTTAATTTCAGTAAGTAACGCATAAATAGTTCTATTTACTTCCACAATCTCCGATTTCCCTTCTATGAAAAATTCTGTTTTACCATTACGTCGTAAAGCGGCAGAACTTGCCATACCACTATATATTCCATCATTTTCTGCCTCATAGGTTCCTGCAACCATTCGGCCCAGCATTACATAATCTGCTCCCAAGGCAAAACCCTTTGCTATATCGCCCGTGTTACGGAATCCACCATCGGCAATGATTTTAATATCATTTCCATATTCTTTCTTTATCTCAGGAATAGCCAAATAACTAGGTTTTCCAACTCCTGTTACCGTCCTAGTCAAACAGACACTTCCTGAACCTATTCCTACACGAATATAATTTATTCCATATTCTAAATAACGACCAGCAGCTTCTACAGTGCAAATATTACCACTGATTACATCCCATCCCATAGTTTTTAAATCTCTGCAAAATTCAAGATTGCGTTTAGTGTCCCCATGAGCAACATCTAAACAAGCAACTTTATAATTCTTAAGATTTAAAATATCTTCCAATTCTGCTAGTTGCATTGACGGCGATACGGCTATTCCGCCATATCTTGTAGCGTCTTTCAAAGTTATATAGTCGCAATATCTATGATGTATGCCAAGGCAACCAAAAATTCTCATAGATTTTAGCATGATTATTTTTGATACCGTATCCATTGGAGATGAAATAATCGGCAATTTCAAAGTCATATCAAAAAAATTGGTTGTTAAATTGATTTCTTTATGCCCAATTTCAGAATATTGAGGAACAATATAAACTTTATCATACTCTCCCATATTACATTTCCTTTCATTTTTCCAAAAGGTCCCCCGGGGTATTTTTTAGAGAAAAAAGAGGAGTCCATGTTCGGACTCCCCCTTTTTAAAAACTCTCTATAATCGACCCCTTGCGATAAATCCTAACGCTTTAGAAGCGATAGGATGGAGCTGCTCATAATTGAGTATGAGCAGAATTCCTGCGATGTTGGCCGCAACTAGAAGAATCGTATCATATTCCACAATCCGAGAAGGTTTCTTACTTCTCGCATCACACAATATGATTAGATTATCCACCGCTTTGCCATACTCTTCCGAATCCGGCTTATGCTCTCCCATGAATTTCAGCAAATCATCTATCGTTTTATCGATCGGATTTTTATGCATTAGTTCTCCTTTCAAGAGTTTTCTTCATTACAACCCATGTTATTACTGCGAGAAAGGGAAATACACTCTAAAATTAAGCCGGAATTTCTTGGGTAGCCTTTTTATATTGATTCGTACTAATACCAAGAAATATCCCTAAGAACGTAGTTACCAATGCAATAGTACCCACAATCTGCTCAGAATATGGCAAACCCCAAATCGCTGCCATTGCAAAATATAACGTGCCAAGGGCGGGAAGTACTATCTGGGCAATCCAGTAGAAAATATCATAAGCACTACTAGTCATAGTAAAAATAGTTTTTGATTGAATGAGTTGGATTCTAGGCATAGCACCTTGACTAACCATTTTCTTATTATACTGGATAGTACTAATTCCTAAGAGAGCACCAAGAAAAGCATCAACTGCTAAAATAGTACCCACAATCTGCTCAGAATATGGCAAACCCCAAATCGCTGCTAAACCAAAATACAGACTAGCTGCTGACGGAAGTAGATATTGAGCCGTGAATTTAAAAACATTATAAAGTTTATCTGGTAACATAATTATTCTCCTTATTCCTTATACGTTAGTATCTTTTTGATCATCTTCAGGAAATTTAAATACAGGAATTGCTCCAAGATTTTCAATTTGACCAATTAATTGTTGTATACCTCGCTCTAGAATACGAATTCTACGTCCTTGATGTTCTAGCCTTAAATCCGTCATCTCCTGACGTTCAATCCATTCTTTTTCTATATGAGTCCAATTAACCTCCGATTTTGTTAACTTAGCTTCTAGCTTATCAAATCGATTTTGAAGATCTTCCACAATTCTTTCATAGGCAGTCGCTATTTTGTCAGCAGAAGTTGAGTCTTGCTCTTTCTGATCATATTTATCTTTAGGTTTTGGCTTTTGTTGTTGAAGTACCGCTAGAAATGCTGGAATTCCTGAAATAATTGCGGGAATAATTATGATGAGAAAAACTTGTAGAAGAGTGAAATTCCCGAGTTCATCCATTATTTTTTCTCACAATTAATAGTAGCATGAGATAAGATCCAGATCATATAGAACATAGTGATTACCCCATGAAGAAGTTGTATTGTACTCCAAATAATAAAAGCATCATCAACCATAGGAACACCCGTAATATCCCCCACAACAATAACTCCATAGAAAACTGCCAAGTGAGCTGCCCAGAAAGTTAATGGAAAGATCATAAGCCAATGTTCAGGCATTTTAAAGGTTAAACCTGCCGCATAAGCTAACATAGTAAGAGCAAGCGCAAAAATGAGTACATCTACTAAATAAAACGGGTTCCATATCATTGATCCTCCTTCTTAATTAAAGCCGTAAAGACTAAACAAACTCCCAGTACGGAGATATCGAGAAGATGCCATATTACCAGTAAGACGATTAATAGCTGCAGTACTATTCCAATAGGTATGGGCTAATCCAAAACCAAAATCACTCTCTCCGAACCAAACCGAAAGATGAATTGCTGTTTTATATAAAATAGTTCCTTTATAATTTGGAAATAGTATTAAACCTGAGCCACTTTGAAGAGCGCCAGAATTTCCAACTGGTAATACTCCAGCATGCATTCCCAATGCGTGGGGATTAGTAATTCCATATTGCCAACGTTCCATAGCAGGAGGCCAACCACTATTAAAATACCAAGCAGTATAATAATGAGCTGCTGCATCATTATTTACTCGCAACCAAAACTCATCCCAACCAGATGCTGCTTGCGAACTGATTCCATTATATATTATCAATAAATGCGTAAAATCAGCTGGTATACCTGTCCAATCAGGATGTGAAGCACCGTTGCCTGCAAATTCAAATAATTTTTGAAAACGTAGAGTGGCTGCTAACTTCAATAACGACACCGCACCATCGACCAAACCACCTGTTGGAACTTGGGTAAATAATCCATGAGTATGATCATGCTCGAGAATTTGGGCTTGCAAATTGGCTGCTTGATTAGAATCTAACTCATTTTGTAGATAAGTAAACCAAGTATTAAAATCATCTCCCCATTGAGCAACCAGCGTATCTATATCTAAAGTTTCAAGAATACCAGTCACAAATGGACAAGTTGTGGTACCAACTCTATTAGTAATAGATTGTTGGTCAATCGATGTTATTTGATTTCCTATATAGAGATCTGCCAGAGGATATTGATTGATAGATGCCGTATGCGTCAGAGTAGGAGGAACGGGCGAAGAAGCAGGAGTACCAGCTATAACTTTGATACTATTCGCTCTAGTACCTTGATCTGAATTCGTTTCCAAAACCACAGTATCAATTCTATCTAGTACAGCATGCGGTGTAGTTATATCAAGAACAAGACTGGAATCGTTATATGTCCAAGTATGATTAAACCAAGCTCTTCCTACTCCTACTGCCACATGCAAACCAGTTCCAGAAGTAACAGCTAAGGCTGTTCCAATGGACATAAAAACTCCATCTCGAATTATGGAATCAAGTAAACTTGAAAATTGCATTGCATTGTAACGTCTATCATTTGTAAGTGAATCATAAAATCCGTATGTTACAGTCATATAGTATTCTCCTTCTTAAAATCGTCCATTTGCTGATAACTCTGAAAATATAATGAAATTAATACTTTCATGAGATCCCAAAAAGATTTTTACTTTTTTTCCAAGAATAACAGTTTCATAAATATTCTTTGGACAAGAAATAGTTAAAAATTTTCTAAGATTAACAGTTTCATCAATATTTTTACTTTCTGGAACAATACAAAATATTGGATAAATTTTAAATCCTGACCCATCTTGACAACGAACAACTTCTATAACTCTAGACTTTCCTTCATAACCATATTCATTGGCAACTTGTAAAACATCTCCAAGAAAAAAGTCTCTTCCGAAAATAAATTCACCGGTTGGATCAACTTCACTAGCAAATGTTTCAATAATAATGTTTTTGGAAAGTTCTTCGAGTCCTCTTTGATATAGATGGCCAAAATATTCTTCATCAGTTGTTGGATTTCCATTTTGGTCAACTCTTGTTACACTTTGAGCATCTAAAAACATTTCTTTTCTATAAAGACCTAACACCGATCCTTCAGATGGATCAACTTCTATACATATTTGAGCGTTGCCAACACCCTTTTCACCAGCTATTAAGGTTGCGGTTTTTAAAAGTCTATTTGACAACATATACTCTGAGTTTTTAAGGTTTTCAAAATTCGGAGCAAAAACAACATAGGGATTTTGAACCTGATCATAAGATCTATCAATTCCAGAATATAATTTAAATATATACTTTCCTTGATCATTTAAAGTTATTTTTAATCCAATATTATTAGAAAAACATAAATCTACTATAGCACTATATAAATTGTCTCCCCAATATTGATTGGAAATTTGAATTGAAAGAACTAGAGGATCTGTGGAAAACTGAAATTGTAAATCATTTATTTTTCTTGAAGTATTAAAAGGATTTATAGCATGTTCATTAAGCAAGGTAAAAATAGAATATTGAATTGGTTCACTTTCAAATCTAATAGGATCCCATATAATTCGTCTATCAAGAGTAGATTCAAATCCTCGTCCTTTTATAATTAATTTGTTTCCAGTAATAGGATCAGTTTTAATATGGACATCTTCAATTATCATAAGATGATCAGATTCTTTAATTGCGCCATAAGCACCTTGACTTAAAACGGACAAAATATTTTGAGTTGGAGAGGTTAAAAGTTCAAAATCACCAGCTTGATAATATCTATCAGTCCAAATAAGCGATTCGAAAGTGTCGATAACTCCTATTTTTTGAAAAGCACTATTTAGAATTAATAGATCCATATTTAAATCCCTTCATAGGCAATTTGATTATCTATTTTAAATTGAAGATTAACCATTCCAACTTCAGCCGTGTAAGTAAAAATGTTATCGCCACGTGAAAGTTGAAACCAATCAGGATATTTATCAAGACAATTAAGAATATTAATTGTTTCTCCATCTCTCATTAAAATAGCATATTTATTACCTTTAATAGATGATATTATAATATCATCACCTGAATGAAATCCTTCTCCTGTTAATGCAAGAAGACGATCTGTATCTATTTTTATACTTTCAACAGGTTCGGGTTCTAATCTAAAAATTTCGACATTTTCAACTGCCCCAACGGCATGTATAGTCATTAACATACCAATTTCGGCATCACCTGTATAATTAATAGTTCTTGTTGTATAACCACTAATGACCGCAAATTCTAGTAACTTTACTGTTAAAGATTCATTCCCAAATGGAAATTCAAACACAGGATCAATAGTAGCAAAAGTTGTAGTGTTTATTTCTGTTGAGAATAAAAATGAATCTGGACAAAGAATTGATATAACAGTTCCGCCATTTGGTGAAAAAATATCTGGTGTATTAGATTCAACATATCCATAAGTTTCGCAAGAACGTTCATCAGTTTCTATAGAAATTTTTACAGGTTTTTTCAAAGGAAAATACTTATAAGATTTTTGGCGTGTTACTTCAATTCCTCCTGTCGGATCATTAGGAAACAAAAACATAAGTGAAAGCACTATGTTTCTAGATTGAGCACGTGCTGAATTATAGACAGCACCATCCATTAGAGACATTTCTGTCATTTCAACATTTGCTTTTGGAGGTCCAAGTCCATCGATAAAACGAATGACGAACCCAGATTGCTCCGGGCTCGTCATTACTAGAGTGATAGATTCGTTAAGATGATTGGTAATAGTTATAGACTTTATCATTCGCTTATGACCAATCCTTTCAACATTAATAATTGATTTCGTGTTTCTCTATAGATATCAAATTGCGATAAAGCTTTTGGTGAAGTATTAGTTTGATTAAAAGTTATAGTAGTACCTGGTTTCTCTCCGTTATTTATCTGTACTCCACTTCCATTTTGATAGTTCATCCCCATTGCTGCAAATGAAAGAGTATTCATACTTCCTGATAACAAAAGACTCTTATTACCAAGAATATTGTTAATATTTCTTCCACTATTTTCAACATCTGTTAAATCAACAACTGGACGAATAACGGGATTCATATCAAAATTACTATTAAGAGCATCATTAATACGATTTATCGCATTAGTCATACCTGATATTGCTTTTTTACCCATTCTTTCAGCAGCATTCTCGACACGACCAGATCCTTTTATTAACCCATTTTCAAGACCTTTATCGAGATTTCTACCCATTTCATATGTTACCTTTGAAGGTGAAGCAATACCTAATAATGTTTTAAGTGCACTAATAATACTACTACCTATTCTTCCAACAGCTTTAACAATTTGATCAATCCCCCCAAGAAGACCATCGGTAAGACCCTTAATAATTGCTTTTGCAAGATCTCCAATAGCAGTCATTAATTCTGGTCCTTGTTCCTTAACAGCTTTTGTTATTCCTTCAATAAAAGATATTAGTAAATTAAAGCCTGATTGAATAATCTCAGGTAACTTTGCAGCCACAGCATCAATAAAATTTGTAACTATTTCTATTGACACAGTTACAACATCGCCAATATTATCACGAATACCTTTTAGAATACCTATCAAGATATCATAACCAGATTGTACAAATTCTGGTATCTTCGCTGCTAATGATTTTAAGAGTTCTCCGATCACGTACAATATAGCATTAACTGCTTGAGGAACTTGCTGTCTAATTAGTAACCATAATCCTTGTAATAATACTGTAAGAGCCTGAACCATTGGCGGAACAGAGGCAATAATAACAGCACATAATGTTGCTATAAGCGTTATTAAAGCTAGTCCAATTACAGGTGCTGCTTGAATTATTAGTTGTGCAAATAGAATAATTCCATTTACAAGTGCTGTAATTAATAATGGTATTAGGCCAAGAAGTATTCCTACAACCGCAACAAAAGCCGTAGCGCCCACTACTCCTGATACACCTAGAGCAGCTAAACCCATTGAGAACATTAATAAACCAGCACCAGCTAAGGCTACTGCTGCACCAATTAAGGCTATAGCAATACCTAAACCAAGTAATCCAGGAACAGCTGGAGTTATAAGCATTCCAGCAATTCCAAGAAGAAGAAACGTAGCTGCAAGTCCGCCTAATGCTATAGCTATTTCTTTAATACCCATTGATCCTAACGTCACTAGTACTGGAGTAAGTATTCTCAAAGCTCCTGCAACTACTATCAACGCTAGGGCACCACCAATAGCTCCTTGTAAAGCGTACATTGCAATACTTATTATAAGTAATGCACCCGCTAATGTAACTAATCCTTTGCCGATTTCTTCCCAAGTCATTTTTGACATGGTAGTTATTGAAGTGGCAAGAATACGAATTGCCTCTGCGACTATAACAAGTCCTACAGCAGTAACAATCATGCTCATTGGCATAAGTCTTACTGCAGCAACTATAAGCAATAAGGCTCCAGCCATTCCGGCCATACCTTTGGCTATTTGCTCCCAAGAAAGATTTCCTATTCTGGTTATTGCCTCGGCAAATATGAGCATAGCGCCACCAAGAATAGTCATTCCAATAGCAGTTATAATTACATTTTTTCCATTACCTGCTAATCGAATAAAAATTCCCAATTCTGCTAAAACTGCAGCAATTGTTATCAAACCTTGTTTCAAAACACCTACATCCATTTTACCAAATTTCTCAACAGCTACTGACATTAGTAAAACGGCACCAGCTAAAGCAACGATTCCAAGTCCACTACCAACACCTATATTCTTACCAGCCAATTGAGTAAAGGCCGCAAGTTCTCCAAGAACTATTCCTATGGCAATAAGACCATTTCGCAAAGCACCAACGTCAATAGAGCCTAATTTCTCGACCACGCCAGCTAATATCTTAAGACCAACTGCTAAAATGATAATACTAATAGCGCTTTTTGTAAAACTTATCGCATTTGTGCCTATTGCACGCATAAACACTACAAGACCTGCTGTTATGAATCCTAATGCAGTTAAACCATTTCCAAGTTCTTGCTGATCAATGGCGGCTAGTTTAGTAATAGCAGCCGTTAAAAGTAAAAGGGATAAACTCATAGCTATAAGAGTTGCTGACAATCCTAGGGCGCCAAACACGCCCGTACCACCTTTATTAAGTGCTGCCATTGATATTACTAAATCGGCAAATAACCCTGTTACGGCGGCTAAAGATACTGTAAGTTTCTTTGAATCTATCAATGACAAAACTAATAATGCTGCAGCTAGTATACCTATAGCAATAGCAATATTTAATAAGGTCTTTGATTGGAGATTCTTTTGATAAGCTTCAAGACTTTTTCTAGCTCCATCTAAAATGCCAGTAATTCCGCCAAACATACCCGAAAGACTTTTAAGAGTTCCTGAACCTGCGGATACAAATTTGGTAAGAGCTACTAAGAAACCTCCAAGAAAAGCGGCATTAAGACTATCAAATAAATTATTGAAATCAAGAGTAGAAACAGCATTCATTATTGCTGTTCCTAGACCACCTAAAATCTTTCCCAACCAAGTTCCTAATCCTAAAAGGATTGGAGCTGATTTTTCAAGAAGATTAATTAAACCACCTATTATAACGGATACAAATTTAAATAGAGTTTCTAAAGGAGCAAAACGAATATGAAGTTTATCTAAGAAAGTACTAACCCCACTCGTATCAGCCATTTTAAAATCAAAAGCATTTTTAAAACCTTCCTTAAATCCTTCTACTGCCTTTTTAAGACTATCTCCTAGTAAAGAGAATTGGCCTTTTACTTTATTAAATTCGATAATTACTCTATTTGCAAATTCTATAACAGCATTCTTGGTTCCTACAATGTATCCTTTTACCTTCTCTATTGCTACGCCAAAAGTATCGTTTGACCTTATTAGAGATCTAACCATTAATAAATACAATGACTGTGTATATAAAAAATTAACGAAAGTAGTAAGTAATGGTTTTATTCCACTCGTATCAAGTTTTCCAAAACTTCCAAGTAAAGCACTTACTGCCATTTTTCCAATATCAAAAATAGCAAATAATCCACCAAAAATTGTTGATAGTTTATCGCTACCAGTTACGGCAATTCTAATAACATCGGTAAAATCTCTTAGCATTTTAGTTACATTGAAAAGTCCTTGACCAGCTTTACCTGTACTAGGAAACATTTGATCCCAAGTATCACCAAATACTTTTCCAATACTAATAATTGTTTCTATTACATTTTTAAGAGCTTCAAGAGCCTGGGTTCGTCCACCAAGATCTTTCCAACCTTTTAACATATTATTACGGGCATCAGAAGAACCTTGAATGAGAGCACCAAAGGTGTCACTTAAATACGTAAAAAAGGATTTAGCTTCTTCAAAGTCACCAAAAATAATCTGCCAGGTCTGTGCCCATCCCGATTGCATTGCTTCTTGCATTGTTTGAGTTAACTGAGATAATGTTTTAACCTTAGTGGCAGCATCATTTGCTATTACACCAAGTTTAACAATTTCGGTTATCTGTTCTTCAGTATAACCCATCGTTCTTAATTGTTCTGTGGAAAGATCCCCAGTAAATTTTTGCAATGTTTCAAGTAAAACTTCGCTGGTTAACCAACCATTTTGGAGTGTTTCTCTAAAACTGCCCTCTTTTTTAATCATATCGTCAATGGCAATGCCATGAACACGAGCAGTTGCCATAAGAGCACTTTTGAATACTTCTCCACCCATACCAGCATTAACAACAGAGTTCCAGTCCATAAGTTTCACTGTACCGGATGCTAAAGCCTGAGATAACTGATACATAGCTGTGGCAGCCTGCTGTGAATTTGAACCAGAAACAGCGGCTAAGTTAGCAATACCTTTAATAGCATCTGCAGCGGTTCTTAAATCAATACCCGCAGCCGTAAAGGTACCTACATTTTTAGCCATTTCAGCAAAGTTATAAATAGTTTTATCGGCATACAGATTCATTTCATTAAGTATATCGTTAACTTGCTGAAGGGTAGTACCTTTTGATGCAGTATTTGCCAAGATTGTTTGAATAGCATTCATTTGGATTTCGTATTCAGCAAAACCCTTTTTTGCTGGAGAAGTTAGGGCAGTCCATAATTTCTTTCCTAACTCGATAGCAGCATTGGTAAGATTTTGGAGAATGGTCATGCCAATAATGCCAAAAGTAGAGAATCTATTAGATAAATTTTGAACGCCGTCTGCTATATGACTTAGATTAAATGATTTCCCAACCTCGCCAAGTTTTTGCAAACTTTTAGCCTGTTCATTAAGATCTAATCCCTTTTTTAAAGCATCAAGAGAAGAAATACTTGTTTTAACACCACTTTCAAATTGTTTATTATCAAATCCTAATTGAACAGCACGATTATCTACAGTATTGCTCATAACTTAGACACCTCCTTCCATATAGCTTCCGAAATATCATTTAATATAGGGCCAATAGCAGGATTAATATAATCAATACCTTGAACATATGTGCCGCCTCTTGTTCCATGCCCATACTGAATAAGAAATGCTGGCTTTATACCGTTTTCTTCATAGGAATTATACCAACCTATAGAATAACTATTACCAGTCACTTCAATTTTATAACTCCATGAAGCAGCAGTTTGTCCTGTATCTTTTGGCGTCGCTATAAATAGTGCACTAACTCCCTTCGATCCATATCCTTCAAGAATGTTACGTATTTCTAATTTTTGAGCCCTGCTAAAGAATCTTTCCGTATTACGAAAGTCTCCTGTTTGTTTAATAGTGATCATATTAACCTGTACTATTTAAACTCTCTCGTCGAGCAGCATTAAGAGCCGCATTACGAGAATATGTGTCTTTTTTCGAACCACTTTTCTTAGAAGGCTGATTCTTGATATTGCAAACATTAATAAGTGTAAGTAATCTATTGAGATGCCACTTTTGACACTCAAAGGGTATATTAAGAGCAACCATCCAATAATAAATAATTTCTGCTGTGATTATATCTTTATTAATAACATTTTTGTTACTAGTACTAAACGTTGTAGCAGTCATTGGGGCTTCGATATAATTACTCACTTGCTCAATAATGTCGTTAGTAACACCATTATATACATCAAAGTCTATATTTTGACTCATTGTCATACAACGAATATAGTCAATTGTTTCTTCGGAAGTCTTTTCCATTTTTGACATAAACGGTTTACACCACTTTGACTCCCATTTTGATAAGGAGACTAGAGAATGTTCTAACTGCAAAACTTGTTCTTTCACTTTAACAAATTCATTAGTCTTTTCATTCCATAACTCTGCAGCAGGAATAGTTATCTGCAACATCTCTAGTCTCCTCATAATTTTCTATGATTTAGGCGGTGGATTACTCGCAGCTGGCACAATACCATTAATAAAAGCAGCTGCAGCCTCAGGACTTGTAGCTAATTCCATAAACAAATTGCTATATGCCTGTGTCTGCATAAAGGCATCACGAAGTTGATCATTTTTTACAAAGTATTTACCATCCGGAGATTTCTCACCGTATGCTTTACCGATGATTTCCTTGAACAATTTGATAATAGTTTCATTATCCTGAGCTTCAATAATACCATTAATCTTAGCGGCGAGACCACCTTTTGTTGAGAGCTCCATCTCAGCAATTTCAGCCTGAGTAAGGTTGAAGTAGAAGGTTTCAGTTCGTTCATTGTTATCAAAATCTGTATAACTGATCGTCTTTTTAAGCATAAAAAACTCCTTTCAATTTTTAATAATTTGAATAAAGGAGCCCTGGAATATCCAAGGCTCCTTTAATTAAAACTTAAGTAGTTGCTAGCAGAATATGAACTGCATCAGGAAGTACAAGAGCAGCAACGCCGGAACTTGCATCGCCAAACAGTTTATCTTCAAGAGCAGCAAGTCCATTCACAGTCGATTTAGTTGAATCAACAACAAGTAGAGATGTTGGTGAAAAACCAGTAACCAATACTGGAGTAGTGGCAATTTCCCAACTAAAAGTAATAGCTTCTGGTGATTCGTTAATAGAAGCGTATGCTTTTTCTGATGGAGAGGCTAAACAACCATAAACTAAATGGAGTTTATAACCAAGATTTTGGCCACCAACATCATTACCTAATTTGGTACGATAGACTAAACCAAATTGCTTTCGGGTTTGTTGACCAACCATTGCACCCGGATGAAGAGCAGCCGATCCATCACACTCTGCGAATGCATCCGGATATGTATAAGCCTCAAGTGTCGCGGCAAATGTTTCAGCCGACATCAAAGTCAAATACTTAATGTTATCAGCGTACAGTGCTGTTGGTTCTGCACCAGCAGGACTTTCTGTAACTGCCGTTAGACCATTCCATGGAACACCTAAAGGATATGCGCCATTAACATCCATAACATACAGAACGCATTTATCTACACCGGTTTCAAAATAACGTTTACCAGTATCATCCCAAACGAGTCGAGTCATTTCATTTTATCCTTTTCAGAAATAAATTATAAAAACATTGTGATTAAGGTTCTCAGTAACAAAATGCCTATCGAATATGCATTTTTGTAGTAAAGCGATTTTGTCAGGAATTGAACTATCAGGATTTTTGTCTATAACTGTTAATGAATAACGTTTTTCAATCTTATATGGATTATTATCAGCAAATATAGTCTTCATGTCATCTAAATTATAGACAATACACGGATATAGCATTTGTAAAGTTGGAGGGGGCTGGAAATATACATTTCTAGAACCCAATACTGTTTCGAGAAGGTCTTGCAGTTCGATTCTAGTTCCCATTGTACACCCCTCCAACCATTAAAATGATACGGGGTCTCTGGATTTCAAACGATGTTATCTTCCAAGAAGACCCCATTATTTTCAAATACCGCATAACTCGAGCATTACTAATAGCAAATTCATCAGCAATAATACTAAACCTATTATCAATAGTTAGATTATCGTTGACTTTATCACCATTTTCCCAACGTTTCGTATTACGAAGAATATCTCCACTGCATGGACGCTCCGTAACTACTTCGCTATACACTCCTGGCGCAGTTTCGCTTTCTTCATTTTTAACATAACCAATCAATCCGTGAAACTTTGCCATGTTAGAGCTCCTTTAAATTATTGTGCGCGCTCGATGACAAGAGCCGACTTAGGTATAGTCAAAGCACCAGAGCAACGAGTTTCGATCAAGTACTTGTACTGATTATAATCGATATCGAAATCATCGAACATACTTATAGCACCACCCTTATCAGCGCCAATCGTGTAATCGAAGAGATTAACGATAATGCCAAGAAGATCATACTCAAGAGTATCAGTACGATGCAGACCTTCCATGATAGGAACTTCAACAATCTTGGAAACACGAAGAGCAGCAGCAAGATCGGCTTCTGTCTTGTAAACACGATAGCCAAGACTGTCTTTGATCAGAAGCATTTCGGTCAAGAAACTGGGACTTGTAAACAAGGTTGGACTACCAGATCCTTTATAGTTAACACGTCCTAGAATAACCTTATCCATAACCTCTGCTGGGAGATCATCGGTCGCTGGAAGTTGCAACTTATGAGAATAAAGCGCATCATCTTTCCAGATTGGGCGAATGCAAGTTTCATCGATCTTATCTTCTGACATCGCTGCACGACCATCACCCACCAATACTGCGCGAGCAATTTCCTCATCAAGCATTACACGCATTTCAGCCTTCAACCAGGCAACCACATCCAGATCAGTAATGTCAACAATATCATTCCGATCAAGTTTTTGCTTCTTGTAAATCGTGGTTGGAGTGGTGGTTCGCTTTAACAAACCAAACACTTCGTCGTGCTTCTGAGCACCAGTGACATAGCCCATAGCCCTAGCAGTGTCAACAGTGATGTCGGCATAAACACTCTTAATACGAGAAAATGGAGTGTGCCGAGTTCCGTTAAGAACAGGAGCAACCCAAGTAGTTTCACGCTGAAGAAAGGATGGTGAATCCGCTAAAAGGTGAGCATCAGGAAATAGATAATCAATATTATCAATACCATAACTTCCAGCATGAGCGATAAGAGACTGCTTAAGTGATCCATATTTGAATGCATCTCTAGCAACTTCCGCAAATTGATCGTGAGAAAGATAAATACGTTCTTTCTGAGATACCGAGCCGTCAAAAACATTGTTTTTCATTATCTTATTATCTCCTTCATCATTAGAATTATTAGATTTATCAGAATGTTCTGCAGAGGTATCTGTTTCATCTGCAGGGGTTTCACTATCAAGTACAGAACCTATAATGGCATAAACCGCAGTCTTCTGCTTTTTGTTAAGTGTATTAAAAACATCCTCAATAGTTTCGTTTTCACTATCAGCATGTTCAATAGAACTAACTGGTTTTTCTGGTGGCTTCTCTGGTAGTGTCTCTTCCTCTTTCTTTTCCAGTTCTAAACCAGTATAAATAATTGCTTCAACGGAATCGATGTCATAAGTACCATCCGCGTGTTCAAAAGCTAAATTATCAATAACCGCCCCAGGATTTGCACCAGACATAACTAGACTAACTTCACGGATCATACCATGGACGACATTCTTGGCCTTTTCAATTAATTGATTAGCAAAGATTGATAGAAAAGATACATCACCGTGCTCTACAAGGATCTTTCCATTCTTTCCATTCTCAGTGTCATTAAAAATACAATAAGCATATACTCCATCTTCACGATTTTCAAGTAATGCTTGACCAAGAACATTAGATAGTTCATTGTGCTGATGTTGCCAAACCAATGGTACTGTTTGGCCATCATTGTCCTTAAATGCATCCTTAAGAATTACCCTTCCATCAGTGCACTTAAGACCGTTTTTAGTAGCATAGCCACCAAAATCGTATTTAGATTTACTCATTATTTAGAAACTCCTTCCATTTTGATTGTATTAACTAGATCGCTGATCGGCTTTGGCTCAGCCACTACTTCTGGCTTTGGTTCAGGTTGATTAAGATTCTTATTACGTAATTCGTCAGCACTCGTATCATCACTTGGCTTACGCCCAACAATTTGACGAATTTCATTAGAACTTAGAATCTCATTCCTAGTAAACTTATCTGCTATGTCAGCCATCTGACTAACTGGAACAAGTTTAAACGGATCCCTAAGTGCCATAATAGATTGACCTTGTGTCCGACCAGTCTTAGTTATAAAAACACGTTTCATTCCATCTATAACCGCAGCAAGAATAGGTTCAATTGAACGATTATAATAATTTATCATTTCTTTCTCATCCGCAGTACCATCAAAGACAGCTTTCGTTAAACCTAACTGGCTATAAAGCATACTCGTTAAGAACTCAATTTGTCCCATTAAGTTATTCTCTGCGGGTCTGTTCAATTGGGTAATCTTTTCGGTTCCATCAGTATAAGCAATACCATACTTTGAATCTTTTAACTGACTCTCAATCTCTTTCCTTCTATTATTAGCTTGTTGCTGACGTGCAGCTGTTTTAATCACATACGGTAATTGAATAATTAAATCTAATTTACCGGATCCACTTTGATTGTCTATCACATCTAAAAGATTTAATTTTGTTACAAGACGTTGCAAAGTGGAATTTGGTTCATTCATTACCGAATAAAGCGGATTTTCAACAATAGCAACCATAGATTTAGGAAGTGTAATATCTTGTTTATATCCAGTTTCATCATTGTAAACATTAAGACGTACATGTTTTGGATGCCAACCAATAATCTTTGCCGTCCGCATTGTTGTAATATCATATGAACCAGTAATCGCAGGATTCAAAGTAGTATCAACTGGAACTATTGCTACAACACCTTCATCGCACATAGACATTACAACATCTTGTATGAATCCACGACCGGTTTGATCTATATTTGCTTCTAACGTAAGGCAATTATTAAGACCAGATTCAATAGTTTCAATATATCTTTCATCTTCATCCAGACGAACATGTTGTATAGGAATTGAAGCCACATCTATACCAATTCTGGTATAAATAGAAGAAATAATTGAATTTTCTGTTCCAAGTCTTAGACGATACAAATCCTGTCTTATACTATATGCGGGTCCAATGTTTGTATATATTTGATTGGATTCACCGTATCGGATGGCATTCCATGCATGTCGTAAACGATCACCAAAAGAATTTGGCACTATACACCACCTCCTTAATTAAATTTTTAATTGTCATACATAGTTTGCCAAAGTCCTCCTTTAATAAACCGAACCAAGAGAAACACGGCGCCAATTTTGCCCTGATACGGTATTGTCTGCAACGCAGAAATACACATAAGTAGCATCAACTACTGGACGTCCAGCAACACCAACAGTTCCGTCTACGCCACCAGCCATCTTAACTGCCGAACCAGTAAACGCAGCATTTGCCATTGTCTCACCAAGTACAATATCGTTGGCAAGAATACCAGCCACTTTTGCAGTTAAGAGTACATCCTGATTCGAACCATTGGAAGCAACAACCCCAACAGGAGTATCAGCATTGACAGCTGCCACGAGATGGGATTGAACATTAGCAGCACTGCAATCAGCACCACCAGTTAACGTTGCGCCAGCAAAAACATTTGTACCAGCAGTAAACGTTTCAGTTGTTGCTACTGCATTGGCAGCTACTCCGCCAATCAACGCAGTAATAGTGCAATCGTTAACAACAAATGCCGCAGCAGTAACCGATGGATGAGGAGTATTGTGGCCATCGGTACCGTTAATAGCTGCTACAATAGCAAGTTTAGCAGCCGCTATGGTAGCACCCCTACTAACTTCGCCATTAGCATTAGCTGTACCATCAGGAACAATCGTATAAACTTTTGTTCCGATAGTAAACGTATCATTACTGGTGGGTTGGGTATCGATCGTCAATACTCGAGCCGCATGCGTGGCATGATCAGAAATATCAATAGCAATATTGGTTGGGAGTGTTTTCGATAGCGCAGTATCTGCACAGAACTCATATTTCCGAGTTCCAATGGTTACAGTTTCACCATCAATAGTTACACCACTTACCCCCAATGTCATTACCGCTTTAACAGCATTTACTGGCGTCCCGCCAACACCTAAATTACTGATAAGTTGCTGAAACTTTGTTCCTAGAGCTAATGTCTTATCTCTAGGATCGGTTAGATTGTTGATAATTGTAATATGCTTAGTACTTAAATCGTTCATTTTAAAATAGTCTCCTTAAAATTTAATTTTCTCTTACCGGAATGATAATTGTTTTATCTAGTGTTCGACCATCATAAGTAGTAACTCTACAAGTTATTGGATAATCTTTATTGGCCACACCACCTTCCAACCAAATAGTAGCAACTGTGTTTACATCATAATCAATTCCTGCAATCGTAACAGCAGCCTGATTAGAACTTTTTTTAATTAGTTCTACTGGATCATCTGCAGGCATAATCCATAAAACTGTTGATATAGTTGATCCTTGAAGTTCACCACGATCATTTTTACTTCCGTCATTAAGACCAGTTTCTTTATCGCACCAAATAACAAAATATGGTTCTTCATTATTAGGATCTTTACTTGGTAATATTGTTTGCATCTAATCTCCTTACTTATTTGATCGTTTATCACGCCAAGGAACTGAAGCCCGTTTATCTCTAAACAATACTTCAACACGTTTATCACGGAATAATACTGCTGTAGAATGATTTCCATCATTATATACATATAACGATGGTGGTTCAGCTATAATTGATTTATATTGATCTAAAGTAATATTATTATAACAATATAAGACAGTTATAATAGTTACAATATCTATTCTTCCAAGTTCAATCTTTTCAAAAACGGTTGGACTATCAACTAGTGATAATCCCTTGCCGTATTGCAAATTAATACTTTCTAATAGATACCGACTATCAAGAATCGCTAAACCATATAATCGAGATAAATTTATTAATTCTTGTGCTATTATCTGTGAATTAGTACTTAATCCATTAAGTTTATTAACGGTGATATTCTCGTTAGCAATACTTTGTGCATTAATACTTAATCCGCTAGATTTAGAAAATATCAAATTGTTAAAAATTTGACATTGCGAGACAACAGACATTCCGTTTAATCGATCAAATATCAAACTATTATATAACGTATTTTGCTCACTAATACTTAATAGATTTAATCGACTAATATTTACACTTTCACTTACATGACTTATTCCTTCTTGGAACACTGTCAAGCCAATAGAACGTGCTATTATTACATTCTCACTATATTGCCCCCTTGTTTCTTCAACTACAGTTATTCGAATAATTTTAGTTAATGACAAATAGTCATTGACTTGGCATTGTGTAGTTGTACTTATACCAATTAATCGATTTAGAACTACATTAACATTGGTTTCGAATTGTAGTACATTTGCAGTTATACCAATTAATCGGTTTAAACTTGTATTATCATTAACTTGACACTGTGTAACTGTACTTATACCAATTAATCGGTTTAAACTTGTATTGTCATTAACTTGACACTGTGTAACTGTACTTATACCAATTAATCGATTTACAACTGTACTTTCACTAATTCGTAACTGCGCATTTACACTTATACCAATTAATCGATCTAAACTTGTAATATTATTAACTTGACACTGTGCAGTTGTACTTATACCAATTAATCGATTTAAAACTATATTTTCACTAATTCCTAACTGCGTATTTACACTTATACCAATTAATCGATTAATAGTTACATTTTCACTTACTTGACTTATTCCTTCTTGTAATACTCCTATCCCAATAGAACGTGCTAATATAACAGTTTCGTTAATAAAACCTTGCGTTTCTTCTAGTACAGTTATACCAATAAACTTTGCTAAACTTACTGCATCTTTTTCATTCGTCTGCGTCCCACTACTTTGCGTGCTAGAACGTGAGAGAGTAACTGTTTCAACAATAGTGGGTCTCGCACTTATCGTCGTAATGCCTACAAAACGTGCTAAAGTCGCCGTATCCCCAATAACCACTTGACTAAGAGCGGTGACACCGATGAACTTTGCTAGCGCCAGCGTATCTCCGACAACCACTTGACTAAGAGCAGTGATACCGGTGAACTTTGCTAGTGCTACAGATTCTTCAGTTGCTGGTCGTGCACCTGCTGACGTCAAACCTACAGAGCGTGCTAACATAGACGATTCGAGAACAGTCTTTGTCTCAAGAACAGAAACACCATCCAATTTCGCCAGCGATGTCACACCGAAAACATTCACGTTCGTTGTTGCGCTGATACCAGTAAACTTTGCTAGCGTTAGCGCACCCTGCACGATCACCTGCTCGGAGATAGAAACACCTTTACCTACAGTAAGTGTCGTCCCTTCTTGCGTGCCAGCGAATGGCTGAGTGACCTTCACAACCTTACCAAGCGAGATAGCCTCTTCTGCAGACACACTGGCAGCACTACCACCGCCACCGAAGTCGTCCAGAACCCAAGTCGCATTCTTAGTTTCCAGACCAATATACCCTTCATCAAGAGCAGGAGAGCCATCTGTGGCACTAATAATCTCAATCCAACTATTACGATAGTAATAAACCTTACAAACTGCCCCATCTAGAGACATCCACAACTTATCGCCACTCTGAAGTGTGCCTGCCCATGTACCTATGGTTACATCTACGGTTCCCGTATCATTGTAACGATGGATAGTGACTGCCGATCCATCATATTGACAGTAATAACCTCGTAGATTTGTATCTCGACCTGTTGGGTTTACCAGTCTTGCCCATAATCGCAAGTAATCACTTCCAACAGTTGAGAGAGTTGCGTACACTTCTTGAGTGGCGTTGTACTTTGTAAGCCAGTAGGAATAGGAAATTGTTGGCCCAGCAAACCACCATATTTTTTGAAGGTTTAGTTTTGAATTAGGACTAGCTATACCTGGAGTTGGAAACTGGTCTACTACCAGTTGTCTAGAACCTGCTAAATCTTGTAATGAACGAGATTCTAGCGACCATTCTGCCCAAAGATTACTACGACGTACTGCTCTTCGACTTTTCATCTCACGCAAAATTTCCTGTTGCGTAAGTATTACATTGCTCCATATCCTATGTTGAGCCTGATAACAGTCATAGTTATACTCATGATACTCCTGTGCGTTTATACTTATACCATCAGGCGTCTCGTTTCGTATAGTTGCGTTTGTATCATAGATATCTAGTTTACTATCTAGATATAGACGGTTATCCCGCTCTCCGTTGTGTATCCAAGTAATATGATACCAGCGTTTGGCTCTTATATAGGAACCCGGATATGTATTAGATACTAGTTCACCAATTGTTAGCTGGGAAGATCCATTATTCAACTGGACACATGGTACAGTACCACCCGTAATAGCGCAATAAGTGGGCCAAAGACTATTCCAAGGGAAAGAATTATGATATGCCCAAAACATCCAGGTAAATTTATCTGCTGCTGGGGCAGAATCATAATTCAATCGTTGGCCGTCTCCGTTGAAGAAGGTTGACATTATGCACTCACAAAGTCCTATACTGGCACAAGTTGATTTGATACTACCTTGAAACCAGTTCCACCCCAATGAGTGGGATCAACAGGATTCTCATTGGCACGATTAAAGTTATCTAAAACACCATATTTAGGAGAAAGACCAGCAAACCACCATATTTTAGGCGGAGGTTTATTCCAAACCACCGGTGGCGGTGCTTCGTCTGTTGGTGATCCCACTTCCGTAAAATCGTGTTGGTTGCCAGAGTAGTCTTTTCCATGCTGGCCTGGATAACCGGGCCACCACCCATACAGATTTGTAGTTCTGACGGGCGAAATGAATTTCATCTCACGTCGAACTTCTTCCGGAGTTAGCGCAGTATTCCACGCCTTGATAGCAGCAACCCTACCATCTATATATTCTTCACCGTCCTGAGTTCGTCCGATAGTCATTACAGTCGCGGCTTTTCTCGTAGACACATTAATCGTGCTTTCGCAGCTATACACACCATTGATAATCGCCAGGCATCTTGCTACCCCAGACCGTACCATAGTAGCGTGATACCATACGCCAGATCGACATATCAAATTAGGATATGTCTCACTATTACTGCCTGCGTTTACATACAGAGCGAATTTGTCAATTGTGGCTGAATTTGTTATTTCTATATCATCGCCGGAGTGGTCGGTTGGCTCTCCTATTACCAGAAGAGTATGCCAAGAAGCTGCCGAAGGCCACGTGTGTGCATAGAACCAACACATAAATGTGTAAGGTAGGTTGTAATTTAGCGGATCAGTATTAAGAGTCAGCGCCTGAGAACTGGTGTTTAGTAAACGGATTGACATTATGCACTCGCATAGTCGTACACTTCCCAGCTCAGAACATTCCCGGTGGCTGCAAGCGTTTGACCGGTAGAATTCCACAGAACGATGTGTAAATTGGTCGGTGGGATTGGTATGCCCGATACTGTTACATAACGCGCGGTAACGGCTGCATCAAATTGAAATATAGCGTCGGGTGCTTGCAGTGGTTGCAAAGATGCACCTCCGAAGCTGAAGTTATCTGAGATTTCCGGCAGGATGTACATTAGTACTACTGCACCTGCTACTCTAGCCGTACCCTGTGTTGCCAAAAGCAACTCGAATGTGGCGTATGGATGCAACTCGCCTGCAGCATCGTTCGAAACTGGTGTAGCCGAGATCGCTCCGGCTGCGTTAGCAATCGCGTTGAGCTCGGTCGTCATAACATTAGCCGGTGAGCCCGGAGTACCATATTTAATAGTAGCCATAATTTAGCCTCCAAAAGCACGAGCGCACTGAACGTCACCCGGCTGAACACTTCCAAGTCCCAATTCGACACCCCGACTAACCGTACTCACTCTGGCAACCCCAAGAGCGGTAATTGTTGCTGAGCCAGCCCCAAAAATGTCAATCATAATATCAGCTTCTTTACCCCATGGATTTAGAGTACCAATACCCAATAAACCCCAAACTTGTTCTTTCTTCTCTACTGTTAGAACATTATATTCAGTATTCACTATATTCTGAAGCACTTCTGATCCATTCATACTAGTCTTATGAACACTACGATTAACAATATTCAGGCTAGTAGAGGCTTGAACATTGGTCATACCTAAATAACCTCGAACAAGTGGATCATTCACTAATTCATCGTACAGTATTTTTAGATCCATGCATACCTCCTAATTTCCATACAAGGTTTCAAAATATGACTTACCATCAACAATAGACATCCCAAGAAACTTATTTCCAGAAGCAGTCTCATTAGCCGTGACAATCCAAGTCACAATAACTTGACCATTACCCCCACTTCCACCGGCTCGAGCCGTACCATTAGATCGTCCTGCACCACCACCGGCTGCGCCCGCTGCTGTTCGGAAGACATTACCATTAGCATTTCTTGCACCGCCATTACCACCCGAACCACCACCATTTGCACCAGTACCACCAGTTATACTTGTTGAATTTGCACCTGGATTTGCGTTGCCAGCACCAGCACCACCACCACCCCCCTGATTAGATCCACTAGCATTATTACCTGCACCACCTGCGTAACTGGTAATCCCCCCACCCGATCCGTTAGCTACCCCACCCGCACCAGCACGATTGCCAACATAACCACCAGGTTGACCTAGAGCACCACCATTACCACTAACAATTACACCAGTATTTCCACTAGAGTTATTATTAAAGGATGATGCTTCACCAGCATTACCAGGATTATTTCCAGCAGCTCCCCCAACACCACCTGCGCCTACCGTTAGAGCATGAACGTTGCCAGGTACTAGTCCGGTAACAGCTATTCTAGCATATGCTCCGCCGCCTGCACCCCCAGCACCGCCTGTTGTAGAATTAGTAAGTGAACCACCACCTCCTCCACCTGCACCCCATACTTCAATTGTTGCCTCGGTAACTCCTGTGGGCACAGTCCAAGTATTTGCACCAGAGACAGTATAAGTATTATTGGCCATTTATACCTTCCATTTTTCTAATACTTCCTGGATCTGCTTAACTTTTTCATCCATAGAAATTGTATATTGATGCCACAAATAGTCTCCTGGAATTGAATAGACACTCATTACTTTTAGAACTGTTGTAAAATGAAGACCATATTTAGCAATATTTCTTGATAAAACATAATCGTCAATTAAATGTTCACGAGTAATAACACTATTAACTTCATCCTGAATAGGGAAAATATTCTCAAGAGCCTCTTCATAAGTAATATCATTCAATGGATGCCATAAATCTAAGCACCAATCAGATGCTATCGTAAACCAATTACAACTTCCTATATGCCGTCCATCCCTTCTAAAGAAATTATCATATTTCCAACGATTATTTGCCATGTCACTTCCATTATGGCAAACAGTATCTTTATGAAGAAATTCAGTTACATCAAACATATCTGGATGGACAAGAGCATCAGAATCAATATATATGTTCCAGTCTGAATATTGACCTAATTCATAAATTTGCAATTTCTCATAGACAGGTGGTAGGGACGGAAATTTGCGGTCGGTTATGACGTGAAATTCCGCCCCTATCTTGTGAGCATATCTTTTTAAAAGCGGATAAGTAAGAGCGGTAATTCCAGGAGCATAGCCGTCTACATTTAATGTAAACAGCGTTTTCTTCATATTAACTCGCAGCGGCAGTACAAGTAATGGTCACATTCAAAACATCATTGTCAACTAATGCACGGTTCTGAGAGAATACTCCACCACCATACAGAATACCAGTCGTGCCACCCTTGTTATTGGTAGTAACAATAAAAGCACCACCCAAGGTCACAGTACCTGAAATCGTAAAGACTGCTTTACTAGCTGAGTTGTCGACGCTCTTACTTGCAACCGTGCCCAGAGTCAAGACAGGACGATTAGCCTCATCGTAAGTAGTTTGCTCAGTCCAACCAGCATGAGCACCACCCATGGTATCACCTACAGCGAATGTAGGAGTAGCACCAACTACACCAACGTACCATGCAGCCGTATAACCAGATCCCTTCAAATGCTTGTCCAAAGAATCATTTAATCCCACATCAACTACAAGATTATCAAAGTCTTCAACCCAGAGAAGTTTCCCATCACGAAAAGCTTCAAGTACATAACGATTTTTAAGCCTTTTTTCAACAGATGAAACAACAGGATTAGCAATAACTCCAGCATTTACATTAATATCATTCGAACGATCTTGATTCATTTTTAAATTCTCCTATTCAAAAGTTTCTTTATTTGCTTTATAAGCTATATATGCATCCATCATGGCTGCAACTGGATCGATTTTTTGTTCGTACCGTTTTTTCAAAAGTTTCCTATTACCATTAGTATCTTCAAGTGTAATAGCATTACCCATTGCAAAAGTCATAAGTTCTTGATCAAAAATAAGCATTCGCTCCTCAGAAAGAGTCTTTAATTCACCAAGCGGAACAGATTCTGTCTTTGAACCTTGAATAACTTTCTCTATCCCATAAGATCCATTCTCCCTTTCCCATCTCTCGATAAATTCTTTTGCATTATAAGGATCGAATCCTACACAACGAACATCATAACTTGAATCTAATATAAAATTGTCTAAATCATCATAAACCTCCATCATATCTAAAACTGTGCACTCGAGAACTTGAAGACTAGTTTCTTCGAGAAACTGTTCATATTTCATTCTCATAGCACCTGGTAATTTCTTTAAGGTTAATGAAGTAATATAACAACGAGTCTTAATTCCAAAAGATCCGTTCGCTAATGGGAATAAGAATAAGAAGGCACAAAAATCATCTCCTTGCGAAAGATCGAATCCCAGAGCACACGGTAATGACCAAAAATCTCTATGCCTATGCGGTAATGTCTCTTCATAAGTAAAGAAATATGTGTAACCTTCCATGGGAATTCCAAACCTTTTTGCAAGAATATCATTTCTTGTAGAAGGTACTTTTTCTGCCCTTTCAACATCTAATTGATACGTTTCATAGGTAACAGTTCTTCCAAGATTAGGATTAGCTTTCAACCACATTCTTGGATCGTTTACTTCTTGAATATCATCAAGTTTATAATACCAAATAGAAACATGGGGATTAATATAATCGCCCTTAAGTATGTCCATCAATTCCATCTTAATAGTATCACCACTACTATTACGAATGGTTCCTTCTGAACTCATTGCAACAATTAAATAATTATCAAGTTTTGAAGCACCCTGTTCGATAGCACCAACCACATCCTCTCGAATATCTCCAGATAACCATTCGTCAATTGTGGCAATCATGGGCCGTAAGCCTTGAAGTTTATCAATTGACATTGGACGTATCTCAAGTAAGGAACCAGTAAGAAAATTTTCAATTCCTTTCTTTGTGGATGCCAATTTTTGACGAGTCGCACGCGAGCCCGTGGTATTCTGCAAAGATCCTTCTGTTAGGAATTGAAAGAGCGGACCCCGTGATCTAGTAATTGAGGTTCGTATAGGTGACACAACTTCTTCTGCTTGCTTCATTGTCGGAGCTGTAGTAATTTGATGGGTTGTTGCTGTGTCAACATTTAAGAAAAAATTATGTATACAAGAAGCATACATCGACTTAGCAGCACCACGAGCAACAATCAAATACTGTTTATTAACTAGACGCTTTTTAATTCGTTTGCGTATATATTTTCCGCTACGATTATTAGGAGATGGCACATAAACACTTCGTTCAACAAAGTAATACCATCCAAAAATTTGTTCTGCCCACAATTTAAAAGTATCAAGTAAAGTTAAATCGCTACCATCAGTTAGGGTGAGTTCAGATTCGCAAAAACGAACAAAACCTTCTACAGCCTGATCATCATAGAAAACCCCAGGATTTTCAATAAGTTGATCTATCCTATTCATCTCCATAGAAATTTCTTTGCATACTGGAATTTCTCCTTCTATTACTTTTTCGCGAAATTCTCCATAATAAATAGGAACTGCTGTATTTGATAAAGACATTTTAAATTCTCATAGCCAGGATCTAAGCCAAACATTTGCTACAACGATTTGAGCGAGTTTAAACGTACCTATTCCAATAAGCGTTCCAAGAACAACTTTTTTACCTGTACTATACGATTTCCACCCCTTAATATCTTTAATTTTTTCCTTTTTTACTTTGTTTACTCCAGCAGTAATTTTACCTTCCCATTTTTGTTCATCTTTCTGATATTTTTTATAAGCAGCATCGGTCATTACTCTAACCTTTTTTCCAGTTTTAGTAGTTATAACATGCGTGGGATAACTACCTCCACTTTCACCACCAGAACGACGTCCCCATTTCATACCCAAAACACCAACATGTTTTAATTCATCATTAGACATATTAACCACCTTTTCCTAAAAGTAATGTTGGTATAATTTTTAGTGGAGCATCCCACATCTTAGAATTCACTACCCTCTTTGGATCAAAACCACCATATTTATTAAACT
>Ga0315276_10000449_pt1 | contig 35739 bp, 16 predicted proteins | sample YL17G05_0_MG_FD_204542 | JGI IMG/M metagenome (GOLD analysis project Ga0315276, IMG submission 204542) | Sediment microbial communities from Yellowstone Lake, YNP, Wyoming, USA - YL17G05_0 | ecosystem: Environmental > Aquatic > Freshwater > Lake > Sediment | place: USA: Wyoming | collected...
GCGATAGTGAACGCAATATAAGTTAAAAAAAATAAGGCGGCCGAGATCCGGCCGCCAAAAATCTTACAATAAATTTTTCAATATGGAGGTTGCCGAAGAAAAAAAATAAAGCAACATCATGGAGTTTACCTAAACCAACCACCCCCAACCCACAATCTCCTTGAACTCGTTTGATGTTCGAATTTCGGCAACCTCCCAAAACAATAAAAATGACTGAATTAGACAGGATAGACGAATTCGTCATAGAACTGCTCAGAAAGAGCGAGAAACCCATGTCGACGTACAAGATAGCGAAAGAGGTGAAGATAGCCTGGTCCACCGTAAACATACACTGCTACAAGCTGAAGTCGATGGGAATCATGGACGAGAAGACGATCACCTCCCCAGTAGGACAAAAGAAAGTCATCTGGAAACTCACGGCAAAAACACCGACATTAGATAAATTCATGAAGAGATAAAATGAAAAACAAGAAACGATACATAATCTTGACGGCGACGCTGATACTGCTGCTGACTCTTCAAGCTTGCGCGCAAAGCAACATCACTGCTAACGACACCATCCGGCTCTGGGTCAGAGTATCGCAGAAGACGATGGTCGACATACAGCCGACCGACCTCGGATGGGACGGCGTACAGCCCGGAACAGAAACGAACGCCTCACAGCTCTGGGGCTGGCCCACCAAAAAACCCGCAGTACAAATAGAGAACATCGGCTCCACGAACATAAGCAGAATATGGTTCAACGCAACATATCCTTCCTCCAACCCATTCGGAACAGGATCAGCGAATAGATACAACGCAGGCAACTTCGTGGTAGTCAAAAGAAACACCTCGGCCGCCGCACCATACTTCTTCCCTAACCTCATCGAATATAACGAATCTGAGATGATCTACCTGGTGATGCCGACAGTCGGCGGCACATGGGCCCACGGCAGATTCAGGGCCGCGAACAAGGAATACTTCTGGGCAGTCAACACGACGAGCGGAAACTGCAGCAGAGCACAATTTAGGATAGGCAAAACCCTGCACAACGCAACCCAGCTGGGCACAGTAGACCTCAGAACATGCGACAACGGACTGACTTTAGACGGCGCCTTCGACTGCAGGCGAGGGAATCTAACAAGAACCACTCGCGCACCCTACACAGGAAACAACATGTGGGGCTGGGCAGACATGTATCTCGGACTGAACGGCGCAGCAAACCGCCTAAACTACACGGTCGCAGTATACTGGAACTGCTCAAGGACGGCCAAAATCATGTTCTACCACTGGAACAAAGACGCACCCGGAGCACTGGAGGGTGCAGCACACCCAGAGTACTTCTCAAGCACGATCCTGAAGCCCGGAGAACACATCATAGGGAACGTGAAACTACGAATACCCTACGGAACAGCATACGGAAACATAACAGGATCACTGACTGCCACAGTAATGGCAATCAACGTACTCGGCTAAAGAGAGTACGTTGACGGTCTATTTTTTCTTTCTGTTAGGAAACGAAAGGTATATATATATCTTATTACCATATCTAAATCCATGATACTATGGTGAGATGGTTCCATGAATGAATGGAACCATGGAACCATTAGATTATGGGAACATAGTGGGTAGCTGAATTCCAACGCAGATGATGTGCTGTCAAAGATGAAAACAGCACATAAAGCGACGCGTAGGAACATTATCTTAGGGACCTTACTGACCTGTCTGTTCGTGTTTTTCTTGATCAACCTCGCTTCTGCTCAGTTGATAAACGTCACTGCTAACGACACCATCCGGCTCTGGGTCAGAGTATCGCAGAAGACGATGGTCGACATACAGCCGGACAACCTAGGATGGGACGGCGTACAGCCCGGAACAGAGACGAACGCCTCCCAACTCGCGGGCTGGCCCACCAAGAAGCCGGCAGTGCAGCTCGAGAACATAGGCTCCACGAACATAAGCAGAATATGGTTCAACGCAAGTTATCCTTCCTCCAACCCATTCGGAGGAGGTAGGGCAAGCGACTATAATGCAGGCAACTTCGTAGTCGTCAAAAGAAACACCTCCAGCACCGCACCATACTTCTTCCCTAACCTCATCGAATACAACGAAAGCGAGATGATCTACCTGCAGCTGCCGCCGACCAATGGTCCGTGGGCCCACGGCAGATTCAGAGCCGCGAACAAAGAATACTTCTGGGCGGTGAACGTCTCAGGCGGAAACTGCAGCAGGTCACAATTCATAATAGGAAAAACCCCGCACAACATAAGCCAACTGGGCACAGTAGACCTCAGAGCATGCGACGCCGGGCTGACAGCGGAATTAGGGACCGATTGCAGGCGTGGGACGCTAGCAAGAACCACTCGCGCACCCTACACAGGAAACAACCTGTGGGGCTGGGCAGACATGTATCTCGGACTGAACGGCGCAGCAAACCGCCTAAACTACACGGTCGCAGTATACTGGAACTGCTCAAGGACGGCCAAAATCATGTTCTACCACTGGAACAAAGACGCACCCGGAGCACTGGAGGGTGCAGCACACCCAGAGTACTTCTCAAGCACGACCCTGAAACCGGGCCAGCACATAATAGGGAACGTGAAGCTGCGCATACCCTACGGAACAGCATACGGAAACATAACAGGATCACTAACCGTCACAGTACAAGCACTCAACGTACTCGGTTAACGGTGATAACAAAAAAAATACAACAAAAAAAACAATGAGGTGAATAAAAAAATGAAAAAAGCAATTTTGGTGGGAATATTTTTGATCCTTGTAGGAATTTTTATGAACTCTGCGAACGCGCAGCTCGGAGGCAACCTGACTAAGAACGACTCCGACTACGTGATGATCAACGTAACGATCGCAACGCAGACGTGGGTCGACGTCGAGCCTTACGCTCTCGCCTGGACTGGAGTCAATCCGGGCGGCGTGGGTAACAACGCCACAGAGACCCTTGGACCGGGATACTTTGCTATCCAGATAGAGAACATCGGGTCGAGGAACATAACGCACGTATGGTTCAATGCGACATACCCCTCCGCAAGTCCATTCGGGAGAGGCAGCGCAGCATGGACGAACGCAGGAAACTACGTTGTATTGTCGAACAACACGGCTTCCACGAATCCTCCGGCAAACGGGTTCTTCTTCATCAACAGAGTAGAGTACAATGAGACCACGCAGCTCGTCTACCTGAGAGACCCGTCAGGCAACCTGCCGCCGAGCAGCGCCGCATTCACTTACGGCAGATTCAGGAACGCAAGCAACGAATACTTCTGGTTCCTCAATGCCGTAAGGCCGACCTGCACCGCTGCGACGTATATCCGCATAGGCAACATATCGCACTCTAAGACGCAGACCGGTACCACGAACTTCCGGACAGTGGGTGGAGGAAACTACAAGACTGTCCCATTGAGTTTGTGGGGCGCCAATTGGAGGGTCGGACACATAACAGGAGGCCCGCTGAACGGATACGAGGTCGCAGTCAACTCAACGTGCGCGGTATTCTTCTCGCGCTGGAACATGGATCGGCCCTTCGACTCCGCAGGAACGAATGCCAGATACGCACGCAGTACGGCGCTCAGCCCAGGTGCCTCTTTCGCGATGGCGATAAAGGTCTATGTCGACTACGGAATATACCAGGGTGCCTCAGGACAAGGAAGGATATGGGCAATAGTAAACAACGTACCATGATGAGGTAAAAAAAATACTTGAGGTACTACAAAAATGGAAAAAGAACTTTCGCCCATAGATAAGGTCATAGTAGAGATGATCCGAGGAGAAAAAAAGCCCATGTCGACGTACAAGCTGGCAAAAGAGACGAAACTGTCGTGGTCGACGGTGAACTCCCACTGCTACAAGCTGAAGTGTTTCGGCATACTAGACATGGCGAGCCAACAATCGCCCTTCGGACAGAAGAAGATGCTCTGGCACGTGAAAAGGAAAGGATAAGTCCTTTCCTTATTTTTTTATTTTTTTCTTTATCTTTAAGGTATTATCCGAGAATGGATCCCGAACATGGAAAAAGAGGAACTGCAACAGAAGGTAGAGGCGAGCAGCAAAAAGCTTCTGACCATGAAGAAAGAGGTACAACGGGGCATAGTCGGCCAAGACAAGGTCATAGACTCCGTCCTCAAGTGCCTCGTATGCAACGGCCATGTTCTGCTTGAAGGCGTCCCCGGCCTTGCGAAGACGCTCTTCATCAAATTACTGAATCTGACCGTCGACGGCGCAAAATTCCAGAGGATCCAGTTCACTCCAGACCTGCTGCCCTCAGACATAGTCGGAGTCACGGTCTACGAGGAGAAGAGGGGATTCTACACCATAAAGGGGCCTATCTTTGCGAACTTCGTCTGCGGCGACGAGATAAACAGGACGCCGCCGAAGGTGCAGTCCGCGATGCTGCAGGCAATGCAGGAGCGCGAGGTAACGATCGGCAGGCAGACTTTCGCGCTCCCAGACCCATTCTTCGTTCTCGCTACACAGAACCCCCTGGAGACAAAGGGTACTTACCCCCTTCCAGAGGCTCAGGTGGACCGTTTCCTGTTCAAGATACTGGTCACGCCGCCGACCAAGGCCGACGAGATAAAGATCATCGACCAGAACGCTGAAGTCATGGATATCTCGGCATTCGGCATACAGAGGGTCATCAACATACAGGAGATACTGGAGATGCAGGAGATAGTGAAGCACATCAGCATGTCAGATGAGATACAGAGGTATATCGTGCACCTGGTGGACGCGACCCGCCACCCTGAAAAATACGGCATCGAAGAAGGCAAGTATCTGCAGTGGGGCGCATCCCCCAGAGCTTCCATCTACCTTTCGCTGTCAGGGAAAGCGACAGCCCTCATGAACAACCGGCTCTTCGTGATACCCGAAGACGTCCGCTGCATAGCCCACGACGTCCTACGCCACAGGATGGTATTGAACTACGAAGGCAAAGCCAAGGGCGTCGACCCGGACAATGTGGTGGACGCGATAATCGAGAACGTGCCCGTGCTCTAAAATGGATGAACTAGCCAGGAAAGTTGCGGAATACAGAAACAAGCTGACTGCAGTAAAAGAAGAGGTCAGCAAAGGCATCATAGGCCAGAGCGTTGTCGTAGATTCCGTGCTAGCGTGCATAGCATGCAACGGCCACGTACTGATTGAAAGCGTTCCGGGACTCGCCAAGACCCTTCTAGTCCGCGTGCTGACTTCCACAGTAGACGGCGCAACGTTTCAGCGTGTCCAGTTCACTCCGGACCTGCTGCCCTCGGACATAACAGGGACTACGGTCTACGAGGAAAAGAGGGGATTCTACACAGTCAAAGGCCCCATCTTTGCGAACTTCCTTCTCGGCGACGAGATAAACCGGGCGCCGCCGAAGGTGCAGTCCGCTATGCTGCAGGGCATGGCAGAGCGCATCGTAACCATTGGTAAGGAGACTTTTCCGCTGCCTAATCCATTCATAGTGCTTGCGACCCAGAACCCCCTCGAGCAGAAAGGAGTCTATCCGCTGTCTCTGGCTCAGGTGGACCGTTTCCTGTTCAAGATATTCGTCGACTACCCTGACGAAGAATCCGAGATCATCATCCTGAACCAGAACTCGATGATCAAGAAGATGGATGAGTACGGGATAAAGAAGGTGCTTACGACGCAGGACATCATCGACATACAGTCTTGCGTGAAAGAAATAAGGCTCTCGCTCGAAGTGAAAGAGTACATAACAGACATAATCGATGCGACACGGCACCCGACAGAGTACGGCATAGACGAAGGCAAATACATACGCTGGGGAGCGTCCCCGAGAGCGACCATCGGCCTGTCTCTTGCCGCAAGAGCCACGGCGCTGCTGAACAACCGGACGTTCGCAATACCCAACGACGTGCGGGCCACAGCGCACCTGGTCCTGCGCCATAGAATAGTGCTCAACTATGAAGGAAAAGCACGGGGCATAGACGCAGACGACGTCATAGACAGCATCATACAGAATGTCCCGGTCCGCTAAGCAAGATGAAAAAGAAGCCGAAGAACCCGAACGACGCCTACCTCGAAGAGCTCATGAACGAGGTGGACGCCAACGTCAGAGAGCTCGTGGAAACCTTCAGGTTCATCCTTAAGTACATCATAATGTTCAAGGGCAGCGGCGTAGAGTTCTCGGGACTACGGGAATATGTCCCGCTTCAGGACGACGCCTCCAAGATAGACTGGAAGGCAAGCCTACGCTCAAAGAAACTGTACGTGAAACAGTTCGAGGACGAGCGGGACCTGGACGTCTACATCCTACTTGACACTTCAAGCTCCATGCTCTTCGGAACCCAGGAGAAGCTCAAGAGCGAATACGCTGCAGTCATCGCCGGCACATTAGCCTACGCAGCCGTCGATGCAGGAGACAACCTCGGATTCGCGATGTTCGGAGACCATGTGCACTGCGTCCTCGACCCGGTCGGAGACATAACACAATACTATAAGATACTGAAGTTCATCGTAGACCCCCAGAACTACGGCGGCGGCTGCAATATGACGGAGGCTTTGTCCTTCCTCGTCAACATAGTCGCGGACCGCACCATACTGTTCGTCGTATCGGACTTCATCGGCCTTTCCCCCGGATGGGAAGACGGCCTCCGGATGATGGCAGGCAAGGTAGACCGCGTCGTCGGCCTCATGGTCCGGGACGTGCGAGACGACTTCATTCCTAAAGGGACTGGCAGCATGAGGCTGGCCGACCCGTTCACGCAAAAAGTCCTCACCGTCGACCTGGACAAGGTAGGCGCGGAATTCGAACGCCTGGCAAAAAAACAGGAGGAAGATGTGAAAAAGGTCTTCATAGACGGCGGCATGGGCTTCGTCAAGATATACACGAATGAACCCTTCGCACGGCCCCTGATAAACAATCTGGAGCTCACGGAGTTTTAAACTGAAATGGACATAATACCCCAGATAGAGTTTTCGCTAAAGTACATAAACCTGATGATCCTGCTCCTAGGATTAGTGGTAATGCTGTACTTCATCTCAAAAAAGTATGCGAGAAAACGGGTCCTGCGATTCGGGAACTTTCCGGTGCTGCAGAAGGTCGCAGACAAAAGGCTTTTCTCCTTGAGCCTGATACCCCTCTTCGTCAGGATGGTCGCCATCCTCCTGCTCGTCGCCCTGCTATCCGACGTCGTCGTCATAAAGGACGAATACGTGTCGAAGACCGACTTCATCCTCGCAATAGACACGTCCTCTTCGATGCTGACAGCTGACTACGAGCCTAACAGGATAGAGTTCGTAAAAGAGACTGCCATAGGATTCATAAGCCGCCTGAAGAACACGCACGTCGGCCTAATAACATTCTCAGGTAAGGCGCACGTGAGGCTGAAGCCGACGGCCGATATGTCTGAGGTCGAGAGCGCGCTGCGGGAAATAGACTACGAAAACCCTGCAGGCACGGCCATCGGAGACGCCATCGTCGTAGCCGATTCGCTGTTCGACGACTCCACAAAGAAGCTCCGGAACCAGAGCATAATCCTTATAACAGACGGACGGAACAACGTCGGAAGGAACGTGACGGATGCGCTCGCCGCCATAATGGAGAGGAACACGACCATCTACCCCATCGGCATAGGAAGCAAGGTGGAGACGGAGACGACTATCCCGGCCAATCTCGTGGGCCTGAATGCGACCGCTGCAAAGTTCCCGAACCTCGATGAAGGCATGCTGCAGCTCATAGCAAACAGCACAAAAGGACAATACTTCATAATCGACGATGCAGGTTCCTTTAAGAACGCCTTCGAAACAGGGCTCGACTACACGAAAGTGAAGAGCGAACAGGACAAGCTAATCGTCTTGGTGTTGTGCGTAATACTCCTCATCGACTGGGCCCTTGAGATAACGAAGGTTAGGGTCGTGCCGTAACGAAGGTATATATGGGAGAATTCATATTTATCTAATGAAATAGGGGGCGGGAAGGAACATAAAGTTATCCTTATCGTGTAAAGGATGCTAGGGCTGGCTAAGAGTTACTCCAACAGTGCAAAATGGCCGATCTCAACGAAGGCGCGAAAAAGAGCGTAGAGGACATATTCAAGAACGCATTCACTCAAAAAAAAGGTGCTGAAATGACTAACATAGACAGAAAATCCGCATCAGACGTGTTCAAGAACATATTCGCTCCAAAGACTTCTACGAATGAAGCCGCGCCCATTGCAGAAAAAGAGGATCTCGTCGAGGAGATAGAGCGCAGGCTGCAGGAAAAAGAAAAGAAAGAAACTGAAAAAACCGCGGCTGCAAATCCCTCTGACACCTTTGGGGACTTATTCGCGCAGACTGACGCCGCACCAAAAGCACCACATGCTGAGGCGTCGCCCGCCCCCATAAAGCCAACTGCTGCGGCCGCGCCCATGGAACAGAAGATTCCTGCAACAGGAACATTCAAGGACATATTCGCTACAAAAGACGCTAAGTCTGAAGCGCCTCCGCCCGCGCCACAAACATCCCCAGATGCTGCGCAGACAGGCGCCGCGCCAAATGCTGCCCCTCGGCCTGAATCGTCCAAGACTTCCACAGCAGACATGTTCAAGAACGTATTCGCTCCGCAAGACACATTGACTGTGACGCCGAAGACGCCCGCCCCAAAGACGCAGCCGACGGTTGAGAACGCCTCACCCACAGCAGATAAGACGAAGGTGCCTCTGGCCGACGTCATGAAAGAAGCTAAGGATAATGGCTCGATCGACAAGGAGACGTACGATCAGGCCATACAGAGGATCGTGAAAAGCAATATCGAAGGCAACACGCTGGTCGGCGGCTTCAAGGTAGTCCAAAGAGGCGCCAAATCAGAGATAGTCCTCGACGAAGGCTCAATAGAAATACCTGCCGGCTCGAAGGTGGAGGTCATAAAGAGGGGCGGAGAGATCTCGATAATAGTCAAAAAAGGCGAAGGCGGCGTAACATTCGAAGGCGACATAGAATCATTCGACAAATTGACCGACGACGGCAGCAAAGGAGACCAGAACAAAAAAACCGGAGCCGCAAAAACTAATCTAGGCCACGACCAAAGCTGGCTGGAAGGCTACGAAGACGAGGGAGGAAGCGTCACCAGCGAACTGAAAGACGAGCTCGACCTCACGGACCTCCGGAAAGAATTCAGGCAGAAAAAGAAGAAGGAGGAAACAGAAGCTGAAGAAGCCAAAGCCGAAGAAGGCGAAGAAGAGGCTGAACCGAGCCTCTTCGACCGACTATTCAAAAGAATAAAGAAGACCGCGGAAGAGAACCCGCAGGAAAAGCTGAAGAGGCTGACCCTGGAAAACCTCGGCAGGGTGAAAGGCGTGGAAGACGAGAGGAAAGCAATCGTCGGCGTCGCCTACGTCCTGAAAGAGTTCCTCGAAGTCAAATACGAGATACCCCACGAACTCACATACACCGACCTCATAAGGGAGCTGCGGGCAAAGCAGATGAACAACGACACAAGAAACAAACTAATAACATTCTTCAAGAACACCACACTAATGGTATACGCCAACGCACCCAAAGCCGACAGCTTCCAGAAAGCATACAGCATGGCAGAAAGAGCAATAAAAGAACTGAGTTGATCGTTTTCTGTTTTCGCCGAAAAAAAAGGACTGATATTATATACTTGAATAGACGAATAATATTTCGGGTTTAGGTAAGCTCCATGATGTGCTTAAGGTCAGGAAATGCTGCCCAAAGCACACATGGACAACCCGCCCACGTCGGGCGGCGAGGAAGTCGACTACCTTAGACTCAACGCAGCTGGTTTTGTCATTCTCATAATAATCTCGATATTGGTCGCTCCGCTGCTGCATGAGATGCTGCACATGTTCTTCCTCGACGTTACGGAGACGCAGTACAAGTCAGAGATAGTATTCAGCGCAGCTTCAGGCATCCACGGAAAGCTAACGCCTTTTGCGGAATTGGGCGTCGGAGACTCGATAATTTTGCTCGGCGTCGGCGTGCTCTCTAATCTTGTGCTAAGCGCAGTCTTCTTTGCCGGAAGCTGGATCACAAGACACCGCGGCATGACGCATGAATCAATACTGTCCACGTATCTTGCAGTAGGCTTCTTCTATAATCCGCTGATGTACTTCTTCGCAGGCTCAGGGGATCTCGTGAACATACTGTCGCTTTTGGACCTAGAAGGATACAGTTATGTTCTCCCGATAACCGGTCTTTCGATGCTCATTTTCGTCCTGCTTTACTTGCACGACCACGCCAAGAACGTCCTCTGGGGGCAGGAGGGCGTAGAACGAGAGCCGCTTCTGACGCTGGATTTCCTGTAGAGGTCATATGAGCGGCGCACCGAATACGCCCAACGACAGATACAGGACGACTGCGACGATGACGCTCATTATGAAATAGCGGACTATCGTGTTTATCCTCTGCTGCCGCGTCATCTTCCTAAGTTTGTTCTTTTCCTTGCCTTTCCGCGCAGCCCAGAGTATGCCTGCGAATATCATGAGGAGCAAGAGCAGGTTTAGGTTGGATATCTCAGGTATGAGCGGGGCCGGCGGCGTGATTATGATATTCGTGTCCGAGAACGCGTAGGCCTCCTCCCGGGTGCTGAATATTATGGTCGAGGGACACTTCTCTGGTTTGCTCTTGCTCCGAAGCGTCAGATAGGAGGGCCTAGTCTCCTGCGGATCGAGGATAGGCATGGAAGTGAACGAATAGCTCTCTATGCACTGTTCGGCGTTCTCAAGCCGGCCTACTACGTCGTGCAGCCTCACCTTCCCGATGTTCTTAAGGAGGATTGGGACCGTTATGTTAGAGTTCGGAGCCATCCTTATGGTCCTCGGAGATTCGAGTATATCTAGGACCGTCACGTTGACGGCCTTGATGACGTCAAGCCAGAAGTAGTCGATAGCAAGAGTAAGGTCGCCTCGTATCGCTTTCACAGGTATCGCAAATTTGCCGCTGACTGTAAAAGGCGGCTTGACGAATATAGTCCTGTTCGTTCTTTCGCCGACATCAAGATAAGAGACGAATGCAGTCTTATACTCCCAGCCCTCCGGAACAATCGGTAGCAGAGTAATGTTGGTCGCCTCCATATTCCCTATGTTCGTCACGTTGAATACTGCGGCTACGAACATGCCCTGGCTTCCGTTAATCTCCCGCTCCACCGGCTTAATGTCGATTGCCATCTCGGCCTCCGGCTGAGTGACGTTGAAAGGCACCTCCACTTCGACCTCCACCTGCACCTCCTTCTCCTTCTCTTTCTCCTGCTCCTGCGGCTGAGGCTGCGGCGTCGGCTCAGGCTGCGGCTCTGGCACAGTCTGATTGATGGTCTGGTTCTGGGTTATGTTCCGCTGCATGATCTCCCTACTCATCAAAAACAGGCCGGGCACGTACTCTTCATAGCGGCCTCCGCCAAGGCTCTTGTTTATCGGAAGCAAAAAGAACGTCTCCATCGAGACGTTAGCTGTGAACCTGAACAGAAGCGAAGTCATGGAAGCGGGCGTGCTCGGGCCGCTCAATGTGAGCAGCGACGGACTAATCAGGCACGAGTAGCCCACTGGAGGAGTGCATGAGCTGACGGCCCAGAACGGCGAGAGGCCTACTGCGGCTGTCCATGCGGTTGCGGCCACTCCGACCCCGGTTATGGAGTGCACGGTCAGGTTGAAGTTGGTCGCCTCATCAGTGAAAAAATCTCGCCTATCCCATGAGCCGTTGCTGCGCACAGAGATGTCATAGTTGAATGCGGCAACGTCCCTCATCCGCATCCTCTTGGACTGCGGGGGATTATAGTAGGGGTCGTTCTCATATGTCGTGTAGTTGGCGCCGCCGCCGCGCGGACTCATGTCCCTGAACCTTACGGATGAGTTGAACTGATAGAAGCTCTCATTGCCCAGCGAGTATATGCTAGTGTTGCGCGCAGGCACGAACTCGTATTCAAGGATCTTATAGTGCCTGGGCCGAAGCGGCGCAGTCAGGTTAAATTCCACATAGTACCTGCCGGCTGACTGGAATGCCCTGCACGTGTAGTCGGCGGAAGCGACGCACCGGTAGGCTACCGGACTGCAGTCCGGCGCATAGCATGCACCGACTGTGAAGTTGTCGAGTACCCGCGCGCTAGACAGGTCGGCTATCCCGATATTGTAGAGGACGAGTCTGTTCGTCGTGTACGTGCACGTGGCCCACGGACTTACTGCGCTGCATGTTGCCGCCTGATTTATCTGCGGCGGCATCTCCCGCAGGATGAGAGGATAGGGCCCCACCTGCGGCTGCGGCGTCGGCTCAGGCTGCGTCGTCTCACCCATCGCAGACACTATCTCAAAATCCCTCTCTTCTCTCACTATCCCGAAACAGTATCTTGAATAGTTGCAGTAGGCCGAGCCGTTGGCAAAGACCCGGCAAACGTAGGTGGACATCGTATAGTCACACAGCTGGTCCATCCTTGTGAAGTTGACGTTCTGGCCGTCTGCAGAAATGTTCGTTACCTCATAGTTCACGAGGGTTATTGGATAGGTCAGGTAAGCGCATTCGTTCGACTGAAGGTTGAAGTCTGTGCTGAGGCAGGCGTAACAGTATTCTTCGCCGCATGAGGTCATGTTGAAGATGTATGTGCCGTACATGGTGCCGTTTATGCTCGACGGCCCGCCGAAGTAGGTCGTGCTGCCCGGCGCCATGCCAGGGACAATTACGGCTGACGGCAGGATTGCGCCCACGCTGAGGATGTCTGAGGAAGGATACAGGTTGCATGACCTGTCATCTATCTTCGAGCACGTTGACAGACCACCCACTACCGGAGTGCAGTTTATAGTAGAGGCAAATGTTGTGAAATTAGCGTATGTCCTGTTGCCGGACTCGAATGTCGAAGAGTAGTTCGTTTGCACTATGGCCGTGTAGTTGCCCAACGGAACGCCAACCGTGGACCAGATCTCCCAGTAGAATATCTCTTCCTCGGATTCCATCACCCCCGTCGGCACGCCTATTCCAGTCCTGTCGAACCATATGTCGTCGGTCATGTTAACGATCTTCAGTTCGTTGATCCTGCTGGTGAGGGGGACATTTCCGCAGTTCTTGAATATGTAGAGGAATATGACAGTCTGGTTCTGCATGACCTTATCAGGCACATAGAAGTATGACGGCATCCCGCAGCATGAGGCCAGAACGTATACGTTGATCAGCACTTCGTCAGAGTACGTAAAAAAATTGACTACAAAGAAGTCGTTCCACCCAGTAAACGGTTGATTTAATGCTAGATCGACTGCATGGATCCTATACTGGTGGGTGCCCCTCTGGTCCGGAGTGTATACTCGCTGGAACGTGTCTCCAGAAAGTAGCGACATAGGTAGATTAAGGCGCGAAGTCCCGTTCGGCAAGGCTATGTCGACATATACGCCGGACAGGTCACCGTCCACATCCGTGACGTTAGCCCGAATGAAAGTGCTTGTGTTCACTTCGGTGAGGTATGGAAAATGCTGTACCCCGCTTATCACCGGCGGATCCGCACCTGCGAACGATACGAGTGCTGCTATGCACACCAGTAACAAAATTGCCTGCTTCATCACTTTATTATCCGCACCACAAGGGATGCTATGCTTATGAGGAGCGTCACAAGACCCAAATCTATTGCCGCATCAGTCTGGCCTGAGTCGAGGGAGACTTTACCTGTCGGAAGTTCTATGTTCGTGTTCCCTGAAGCGTCCTTACTTATGTCAAAGCCGCCCGACTTGGTGTCGGATGATGATTGGGAGCCGCTCGAAGACGACGGAGTAGAGGGGCTATTGCCTGAGGAAGTGGGGATATTGGCGCCGCCGCCGGACGAGGAGGAAGAGCTTCCTTGATTGCTATTGAAGCTGCTCTGGGCTGCGTCCTTTATGATGTCTCCTGATGAGGCGTCTACTCTAATGACCTCCGCGCTTCCTTCGCTTATCCTGCCGGCGGACTCTATTGTGAAGGTCGTCTCCCTTATCTGCACAAGGCTCTGCGCAATGCCGGAGCCGCCAGAGTCTGCGGCACCCTTCGCCGTCGCAATAAGCTTTATTGTGTACTTTGTCCGCGATATCGTTGAAGGCAGCTTCAGGTAGAGGTTCACCGGATAAGTCTTAACATACCTTGTCCCGCCGTCCAGGATAAGCCACGAACCTGAAGAATCCGGAGCGTCTGCTGGGCTTGCAGTCAGGGACAGATGCGTTGGATCCACCTCAATCCGGAGGTCAGACGGGTACTCTACCTCGAAACTGACGTCCAGAGGCTCAGATCCCATGTTGAAGAAGGACATGCTGAAGACGCCGTATGCGCCGGGATCAAGGTGCTGGGAAGTAAGCTCAGACGCGCTCCCAAAGGCTATGTCTGCTCCGGCCGACGAAGCTACTAAAAGCAGGCCTGCTATAACCCAACCAACGAACCCTTTCATCTTGCCGTACCCTCGCTTATCTATTTTCATGTTCAACGTAATATCCTCACCCTGAGCTTGACGTGTTCGCCATCACATATGTGTAACCATGATACCGAAGCGCCGGCACCGCGGGTATGTCTATCCAGAAGTATGCCGGCTGCGAAGTCCCTGACGCCGTGAAGTTCCTCATCTTCGCCCAAGTGCTATTGAGATTATATCCGTTAGTGCAAAGATTGACCTTAGCCCATGTGACGTTGCCTATGCCTATGGAATACGAGCTGTTCGTCAAGTCCGTGCCCCGCAAGTAGATACCATCCGCATCGTTCGAGTTGACGTCGAGAGAGATATTCACGAAGCTTCCGTTATTCACGCCAGGATTACAGATGGTCTGCGGATCCCTGCTACCCCAGTCTATGTCATTCGTCGACAGGTGGAGTATCAGCACCTTCGTTATTCTGATGCGCGTATAGTTCGTCTGATTGCTCAATGCGGACGCGCCGTCGAAGAGGACGTCAAGCTTCCAGACTGAGCCGAGCGCTCCGGTCGCATTGATGGTCCAGTTGAGGACGCACGACTCGTTCACCACAAGCGGGTTGCCGCTGCAGGACTTCGGATTTGCCGGCAGCGCGCCTGTGACATAGAACGGCGTCGCATAGACTGTACCCAATGCAGTATCTGGATTCGCAGTCACATTATATCTGACAGTGCCCTGAACGTTGCCGCAGGCTGCGTTCCTGCATGTGACGTTCGCCTTAAGCACGAAAGTCCTGTTCCTGCCGACCTTGTAGCCGACGTCGTAGGTCGCGCTGCCGTCGCCCGGCAGAGTCGGAGGCAGAACCAGATGAACTTCCAGTCGTGCGGCTGCAGAAGTCAGGCGGATAGTTGTGTTGCCGCTCCTCTTTGCGGTGACGTTATAGTAGAGCGTCGCATTATTCGTTATGTTGCACCTTGTCGTGTAGTTGCCGACCGGAAGCCCTGCCGTGCTCCAGCCGTATACCGCATATCCTGTGGAGTTCGCAGCACGCACGCCAAGATAATGATACGATGTTTCGGTCGAATTCTTATAATAGAATCTGACCGGGTAATTGAGTATCCCGGACGTTGAGTTGACGTCCCTGACCCTGCAGGTGAGCGAGACTATTCCACCTGCGGAGAAGTTGCCGCCGACCGGCGAGATCCAGGTGACGTTCGAGTAGCCCCAAATGTATATCGTCACGTTCTTCCTGCTTAAGGAATAGTACGACTTCGTGACGTTTATCACTATGGTCGTGCGGCCGGTGGAATGCGCCGCTGGGATGGCCCATGAAGCGTCTTCTGTCGCAGCTATCTGCGTAGCTCCGTCATACCAGCGCGCGGTATCTGGCGTCACGACGACTTTCAGCTCGTCTCTGCTTGTCGAGTTCAGCGTCACAGTCTTGCCCTTGTAGAAGGCTGTCTTGTTCGCCGGCAGGTCTATCGTTACGTTCAGTCTCCCGTACAGGTCGAAGATGCCGGACGTGTCGTCGTCAGCCGCTGTGGTGTTGTAGTAGCCGGAGGAAACTATCGTACAATAGAAGGTCTTCGAGCCGACGGTCTGGTTAGCTCCATTCCAGCTGTATGAGGCGATGCCTGAAGAGTTCGTTGCCGCAGTTCCTAGATAATCCCATGAGCTGTTATAGAAGTTGACGGAATAGCTGCTGATGCCCAAGTTGTTGTCTTTGTCGTAGACCCGGCACCGTAAGGGGATCATCCCACGGTACTGGGTCGTGGTCGGCGAGTACCATGCTACTTTACTTCTGCCGTAGACCTTGAACTGCAGGTAGGCGAGCGTGTTGTTCCAGTTGTTCCAGACGTCGGTCGCGTTCAGCTTCGCGTAGTGGACGCCTACTATCCAGCTTGAGTTCGTGACCATGGTGTGGTTCGACCACAGGTTTGTTATCGTACCGGGCGTGTACTGGCGGATGGTCGAAGACGTGGAATTGAACCTGACGCTCGCGTTCGTTATGTCCTCGTTCCATTTCGCATAGATCTTGACCCTCGCCCCTTTGTAAACTGAGGTTGTGTTCAGCGCGTAGATGGTGGCGCCTGGAGCAGTCGTGTCAGACCCGGGCAGGGCGGCTCTTACGACCTGAGACGCGTTGCTCGGAGCGTGGGGGTCATAGTACTTCGCTGGATAGGCGGTTATGTTGCAGGTTATCTTCTGCAGGCCAAGAATCGTGTCATTGAATCTCCATTTCGCCCAGCCTGTGGAGTTCGTCACGTTCTTCCCCATGTAGCCTGTCGCATTGCTGTAGAACGACACGTTGTAGCCGCTGATGGCCGAGCCGTTGTTGTAGTCCACGACTTTGCAGCGCATGGTCGTGTAGGTGTTCACGTAGATGGGAGTCGGCACAAGGCTGCTTGCGTTGATTATTGCATAGCCCCAGATGTAGGTGTAGTTGCGTGGGTTGGTCTTGTTGATGTTGCTGCTTGTGTCGTTCGCCCAGATGCGCCAGCCCATTCGGCCCAGTCTCGAAGTTACCGGCATCGTCACGTTAAAGTAGACTCGCATCTGCGACACATTGAGTAGCTGGCGGGATGCCAGAGAATTATTCAGGAAGACACCTGTCTGGTTCGACTCAAGCCAACCATAGTTGAGTCGGTAGTTGTCGTACCAGTACGCCGATAGGGAGATCCTTTCGCCGCGGTGGACCTTGGACGTGTTTTGAGTCGCGTTCACATACCACGGGGCCTTCGTCTCGATAGTCCTCAGAGTCTGGGCCCCGTAATTGTTCGCAGTTATGTGGTGATAGATAGCCGTATTGTTCGTGATGTTGCACTTTATGCTCTCGTAGCCGAGTGAATAGTCTCTGAAAGTGAATTTCGCCCAGCCTGTTGCGTTCGTCAGATTCGATCCTAGGCGGCTGGTCGAATTATAGAACGACACGTTGTAATTTCTTATGGCCGAGCCGTTGTCTGATGTGACTCTGCAGCGCATGGTGACCGCGCTTCCGTTGGTTATGGTATAGCTGCTGAGAGCTGATGATGGGACACTCGACCAGCCCCAGACAGTGAAAGGCAGATACCATAAGGTGGTGTTCCAGTTGCTGTTCAAGTCTGCTGCATAGATCTTCACCTTGTGCGCGCCCAGCTTCCATGAAGTATTGGCTGCTATCGTATGATTCGTCCAATAGTACGGGTTGGGGACCGGCAGGGTTATGGTATGATTCAGCAAAGTCGAAGTGGTGCTGTTGTATTTCGCACGGGCTTGGGCTATGGCCTCATTCCATCTTGCGTAGACGACAAGCGACTGGTTGCGATGTATGAGGTCTCTTGTGACGTCGTATATGAGGTTAAAGAGGCGAGGCGACTGATTCTCAGACAGCACGATGTGATAGGTCGATGAATCTTCGCGGGTGAACATCGTGTCGTTGAGCATGAAATGCACAGGATAGTCCTTCGAGGCGTTTGAGGTTATGTTGAATATGTAGTAGAAGGTCATGTTCTGGTTTATGCCGACTCTTCCGCCCTTCGATGTGTTCCACGTTATCTTTCCTGCGGACCAGGTGCCTCCGGTCATGTTCTTCGTGCTGTTGGCGTACCATATGTTCCCGCTGGCGTTCACTTTCCATGTGCTGTTCAATCCGGAATGGAAGATGATATCGGACGCCGAAACTGTCCAGGCCGCTGTGCTCGAAGCGTTATTCCATACCATCACCTCAGCCCGATAAGTATTATTAGTGAACAGAGTGAAGGTCGTGTTCAGGCCGCCGCCCATCAGATACGTTTTATCCGTCTTTTTGTTTGCCGCAGTCGTCACGTCGTAGATCCTGATCTGCTTAAGCTGTATGATGTACGGCGGATTAGTTATGTTGAAGTTGTACGTCTTGTACACGACGCTGCCGTCGTCGTTCTTCAGGAGGTTGCCTGATTGGTCCCTCAATGCGGCATAGACGCGGTACTGGCCGATGGGCTCCTTGGCCGTGTTCCAGCCGTCGCCTTCGCCTACACCATTCCAGATGGGTTTTAGGGCTGTTGATGTGTACCTGCTGAACGCTCTTGCGGTCGTGTCGTTCACCACAGGATTGTTGGAGGCGACGTCTACCCATGAGGCGCCGGTGTAGCGCTGGACCTTCAGCAGCAGATAGCCGGTTATGTTGGTGCCTCCAAGATTCGCGATGCATGAGCCGTTCTTCCAGGTAGTGTTCCAGCTGTAGAGCCTCGGCGTCTTAGACATGTTTGTGGTCGCCATATTCGCGCGCAGCTTTAGGGATGATGCCTTCGCCGCGCAGGATGATATGTTAAAGCCGGCGACCGCCTGCGCCGAAGTCATGCTGCACAAGACAGAGTTGTCTGCGGCATTCAGGACCGTAAAGTTCATGCTCGTGCTCGAAGGCATGCTGTCTGATGCCTGCAGTTTCACCCAGCTGGCAAGATTCGCAGGAGTCACCGCAGTAGAGGTGACATAGCCTGAAGGCTTATACCCTATGTAGGTGACGTCAAGTTTGACGTAGTCGACGCTCAGAGTCTGTGGGGAGGTTACCAGACCCCAATCCCAATAGATGTAGCCGCTTGCGCTGACGAAGTCGGTGATCCTGGAGGTAATAGAGCCCTTGACTGTGGTGTCCGGAGGATTCAGCGTGACCGACTGCTGGACGACCTGGATCCATGCATCGCAGTTTGGAAGCGCAACCCCGTTGTCGGTCAGGTTACAGACGTATATCCTACTGTTCCCAGTCGCGCTGCTGTATCCTTCGCCGGTGAATGTGATGTTAGTTATCTTGGACCTGTTCTCAACTATCCTCATCTGGCTCCTTATCCATGCATAGTCGCCGGCTCCGGGGTTTGTGAGCGCCCAACGGGTGCCTCCGGAGACTGCGATGCTGGAGTACTGGGCCGCAGTTGCCTCGGTCCGGGAGTTCGGAGCGCCTTCGGACGGCACATTGTTCGAGTCGATATCCCATGCCCAGCAGTCTGTTCCTGTCGTGCAGCTGGCGAAATCATAGACCTTTGTGTAGGAAGCCGCAGCCAGCTGGACTTCTCCTCCTGTCACATTATAGTTGGAGGATGCTGAAGAGTTCACTCTCGTCGAATCGGTGAACGTGTCAGTCCACGAACCGGATGAGCACGTAGTAAGGTTCACGGTCTCCATCGGCCCATATGAGCTCTTGACCGTGAATATCTGTATGGTGGCATTCGACCTGATGTGGAAGTAGTATGCTGCCGACTGGCTTATCTTGCCTGCTGAGTCATTCGCCCAGATATAGTAGCTGTAGTTGCCCCAAGTCCAAGTGTTCGTATAATTGTAAGTGTATATGTTCTTCGTGTAGTTCGTCATCGAATAGCATGTCTGCGAAGACGACGGCGGAGTAATGCATACTCTGACACTGCTCACACCTTCGAGGTCAGTTACGTTCGCACGCAAGATGACCCTGTAGCTGTAGCCCTGCGGGTCAGGAGAATCCGATACATTCAATATCAGCGGCTTGTCGTGGACCCTCATCCAAGTCCTGTTCCATGACTTCAGGTAGTATGAGGCCAGCTGCCCGGGGAATGTCGCATTCAATGTGTGGTTTCCGAGAGCTGCGCCGCTAGGTATGGTATAAGGTATGTAGAACCAGCCGAGGTTGTCTGTCAGGTCCCACCCCATCGAGACGCCGGCTGTTACATCAAACATGCTCACATTCTTGTTTGCTTGGACGGTCCCATTGTCGAGGGTCAGCTGGCCCATCAAAAGCACAGTATCCCCCCTGCTCGGGTCAGTGCTATTCGGATGCAGGCTCTTTATGTAAGTTTTCGCATAGACGGTTATGGTTTTGCTGTCCCAGTCCTCATAGCCTTCGGACGAACTGGAGCGAAGCTCTATGGTCTGCGGGCCCAGCGCGGAGCTGAGGCTGTCATATGCGGTTATGTTGTTCCAGAGTATCTCACCCGCGGACTGCACGGGGTCGAAGACAGAGCGGCTGCCGCTCGAGTTAGTCCAGCCGCTCGGCAGCGTCCAGTTGAGGTAAACATTAGTCATTGCGCTGCCCAATGTGTTGTTGGAATAGCCCTTCAGTATCCCGTAGCCTACGCGAGTCATGTTCGCCGGCCAGCTGGAGATGATGACGAACTGGCCGGGTATCCTCACCCTCAGGACTTGGCTGCGCAGCTGCGGCCAAGTGCGCGTCTCCAGGCCGGGGTTCCTGTATTTGAGGGTCGCATTGATCGTGTAGTCTCCAGCCGGCGTGCTGCTGGTCGAAATGTTAAAGCGGAAGGTGCGTGTCGCGCCGGCTGCTAGAGCGCTGATGTTGCAGTAGCTGCGCGTCGTTCCTAAGCACCTGCATGTGAGCCCGGCCACGACAGGGCAATTGATCGTCACGTTCACATTCGTCAGGTTCTTCGACCACGGGTTCGTCAGAGTGAAATTATAGATAGCAGACTTGTTCTGGAAAATCTTAGTCGGCGAAAGGGTCGAACTTGTGTTGTCCAGTACGTTATGTAACCTGAAGTACAGGGAGTTGTTGTTCCTAGTGGTGCCGGATTTGGACGCCATGGTGACGTTCCAGTAGAACCTGTATCCTCCGGCCGTCGCAGTCAGAGGAATAGGATAGCCGGCTGTGCTGTTGTCGAACTTCTTCTTGCATGATGCGTTGACTGCGAGGTTTCCGCAGTACGTTGTCTCAGTCTGCGGGCCCCACGTCGTCTTGGCGGTCTTACCTGAGTTGAGGACGTTGAGGGTTATGCTCGCATTCACCGCCGTCGCGTTCCGGTTGATCGCGGTTATGTTTATCCAAGCGATGTTGTCGCCGGTCTCATACTCGTTGATGCTCGCCGTGACGTTGTTTTCGTGCTCTATACGAGTGAGCTGTATGTAGGAGGACACTATCGTGAAATTATACCAGCCTGCGATAGCTGAGCCGTCGTCGCTGACCAGCGTGCTGCCCACCGGGTCAGTGAGGCGCACATAGGCCCTGTAAAGCCAGCTGGGGTTGAGGCTAGTGTTCCAGCCGGCAGGGTTCCAGATGGTGTCTAAGGCGAGAGTTCCGCCGACGTTGATGCTCCGCAGAGTCTGCGGCGGCGTCCTGTCGCTGACGAACGGCGCCTCGAAGCTCACCCAGGTGCCGCCGGAATACCGCTGGACGCGCATCTCAAGGTACCCTGATATGTTCGTTTTGCCGATGTTCGCGGCCTTGGATTCTATCTTGTATTTTTCGGCTGCGGAAAAAGAGACGAACGTGCTCTGCTTTTCGACGAGCTGCCTAGTCTGGTTAAGCCAGCCCAGGCTCCTTGAAACGTTAGATATCTGCACTTCGTCAAGGGCTCCGTTCATGTACTCGATGACGCCGATGTCGTCTTCTATACTCATGTACATGTGGGTGTCGGCCGTGTTATAGACGTGGGCGAAGCCTGCGCCCAGCTGCGTGCCGTTCACATACCAGCGGACAGTGGCCCCGTCGAATACTATCGTGTGATACATCCATACGCCGGTCACTGGATGCACTCCGGTATCCCAGTCGTTTCCTCCACCCCAGCCCCATAGGAACCAGTGGTTGGCGCGCACAGCCACCTCAAAGTGCTGGGAAGCCCCGTCCTGGCCCCAGCCGACTATGCCGCACCTTGTATCGTCATCGATCCGCAGCCAGAAGCTTATGGTCCGCGGAGAGTTCCCGATTATGCCGATGTTTTTCACAGACTCCGAATAGTCATTGACTCCGTCGAAGTCGTCGGCGCCGTCCACTTTCCCGTTGATTTGGGATACACCATTGTTGGGCGTCAGATTATTGTATTTGGATGTCGAGTCCAAGCGAGGAGTCGTCCCGCCTTGGGCCAGGTGCCAGACTCCCTTGAAGTTGCTGTCCCATACGGCTTCCGGGTCCTCTCCTGCGCTTGCGGTAGGATTACCGTAGTACATGTATATCTTGGTCTTTCCGACTGCGAGCGTCGGGACCTTTATCCAGACTTTCGCACTGGACGAAGTATAGTTCTCTATCTCGTATTCCAGCTCGGTGGAATTGATGAAGAACCTCAGGTCATCGTAGTCAGTCTGCATCCCTGTCGCAAACGAGACGTTCACGTAGGCGGGATAGTTCGAGAGCGCAGCTGCACCCACGTTCGTGATGTTCAAGACCTTCCGGTAGCCCCACGCAGGAAGCTGCCATGCTGGGCTGAAGAGCGACGAGGATACTATGTTGACGTCCTGATTGGGCCCATAGCTGTCGTTCACGGTCTGCACTCCGAGGGATGCGTTCGCTCTGACGTAGAACAGTTGAGTCATGCTTATGCTTATGCCGCCGCCCGAGTTGTTGGACCATATGTAGTAGTTGTAGTTCCCCCACTTCCAGGTGTTATTGTAGCTGTAGTAGTAGACGCTGCCAGAACCCTTAGTCATCAAGTATGCTGTATACCCTTCAGTCGGCCTCTCTATGTAGACGTAGACTTTGTCGGTCGTCGGATCCAATATCTGAGCTGATATGTTCACTTTCTGGCCGTAGCCAACAAGCTGCGGGACCGCAGTTATGGTGCCGTAGGTCTCTATGTAGAAGATGTCCGAGCCCTCCATCGTCCTGCCGTCGCTGCCGGTGATGATGCTGCCGTTGGCTGCGACGAGATAGGCGTGGACCCGGTAGTAGCCGGAGGAGCTTGAACCAGTATTCCAGTGGCTAGGGTTCCACAGAGTAGCGAGATTCAGGTAGCTGCCTCCGGTGAGATTACGGTGGGTGCTGGTTTTGGTGTCGTTCAGTACGGTGGCTACGTTGGCCCAACTGCCTGTGCTGTTCTTCTCCACGGTCATGCGCAGGTAACCGGACAAATTAGTCGAACCTGTGTTCACGAGAGCTGAGCCGTTGTAGACTTTGGCCCATACGCCGGTCCAGCGTATCTGGTCGTATTTGGAGTAATTGTAGTAGTCGAAGTTTATTCCCTGGATGCGGAAGTCGGTGTTAGCGACAGTGGCCCAAGCCGAGAGGACCGTCGCATTTGTTGCTGCGATGCTGTAGTTGCCTACGCCGGTGATGTTCAAGCTTCCGGCTGTTATCCAGGTTGAGCCGTTGTATAATTCAATCTGCAGGGTCGGTGCCTTGTTTCCGCGCAGCGTGGATGCCGTCTTATTGTAGTAGGATACGTACACTGTTACCCTGATAACTTTGGGGTTGGGGATGACCGAGGACATGACGTCGTTGTATGTTGTGTAGTTGGTCGAAGCGTCGGTGTCGAATACTGAATTGATTATCCGCAGCCAGTCGAAGTCGAAGTTTATGACTCCGGCAACCGACGTCGTTGTCTCCAGGGCTGCGCCGCCTTCGGTGTTGTACCACGTGCTGCCTGTGTTGTTGTATATCTTCGCCCACAGGTCGTCTGAGTTGTCTTCAAGGACACACATTAGCTTCTGTGTGCCGCCCGTATACGGGTAACATTTGATGGCTTCTTCCACGTCGGTCAAGGCCGGAGTCGGCGCAAAGTCCGCAACCGCCGACCACGTGTCTGTTGACGGAACATAGTTGGCCTGGTCGAGGCTGGTCCCTGCGGAGTCTGCGTACACGAGCTTGCACAGGTTTGCGCCCGGCATGCAGGCGGTATCAACGCGGTAGTCGCCGACCTGCTCGGCCGCGATGCTTGCGTCGACGAAGGTGTTCGCGCTGATGGCCGTGCCGTTCCATGCGACCGCTTCCATGGTGTTTCCTGCGTCCGCCATATGCGATATGAGGATAGTGTCATATCCTGGAACAGGGCTGACGTCAATGAAGTTAGACGCATAGGCTTGGGTGGTGGTCTGACCTCCGACGAACACGCATCCGCCCTTCGCCTTCGTGGCGTAATTGAATTCCGACGAAGAGTCTATGCCGAAGGCGCAGAACATGTCCCCTGAGAGCTGCTCGAATGCACAGTCCACCTTCTGGCGGTCTGAGGTCGCGAGACCGGCTACCGCGCCATACTGGCAGCTTGAGTCCAGGCCTGTGCCGTTCCACATGACTATGGCGCCCTGATTGTTGCTGCCTGCGGCGCCAACCACGATCCTGTTGGTGCCCGGCTCAGACGCCATAGATATCCATTCGATGGTGCCTATGCCTGCGGCGAAGGTGAAGGTCCCTATCGAGGAGAATCCTGTTCCGTTCCAGACGATGTACTTAAGCTGCGCCGTCAGGTTGCTGGCCCACACGATGAGGAGTTTGCCGGAAACATTCATGTAAGCCATGTCGGCCTGCTTGACGCCGTTAATCCCCGGTGTGGTGGTCCAAAGCTCCTTCACCTGATTGCACGTCGTACCATTGTTCCAGCATAATGTGTCCTGTATCCTTGAGCGGAACTGTATGTTGACGTCCTCTGTAGTGTCCGCGGTCAGAAGCGCGCACTCCTCCCTAAAGGCGCTGCACAGGGTCCTCACGAATTCCGGCGGCGTGCCTATGGTCACTGCGGCTGTTGCGGCAGTCCAAGCACCGGATGTCGTGTTCCAGATCCTGTAGAACGGAGTATTCGTGGCGCCCCTCCCGTAGGCCATCATGCCGCGCGTGTTAGAGTACACCGGAGCTAATATTCCCTTCTTTGTGGCTGTTCCGCTCTCTCTGTCGGTAGATGATGCGCTTGAAGCAGACGTCAGATTGACGTCTGAGTTAAGACCATACGTGTCGTTCTTCGTTACGACGCTTACGAAGCCGCTGGCTCGGACATAGACGTATGGATGATACACGACGGTGTTCCCGTTCGTGTCGTTGGCTATGATAGTATAGTAGTAGTCGCCGGTCTTCCAGACCATGAATGAGTAGGTGAAGATCGCAGGCGTGCTGTTGGTCATGAAATGGATTTCTGGACTGCCTCCAGGAGGCGTTATGTTGACGCGCACCTTGTCGACTTTTATGTTGTCTGTGACGTTCGCCCTGATGGTGACAAGATAACCTAGGCCATAGGTCAGATTAATCGGCGAGACTGCAGTTATGACAGGATCGATTGAGTCCGCCATTATGGTCAGATTATGGGATGCGCTTGCTGCAGTATAGTTCTGGTTGCCGGAAAAGTTGGCTTTCACCAAGTACCTGCCGTATGGGTAATTCAATTTCGTCTTGTTCACCAAGGGACTTGCGCCCGAAGCCCGCTTCGCCATGGAGCCTGAGAAATTAGCCCAAATCTCGACGGTCTTACCTGAGACACTGAGTATCGCAGTCAAGTTCGCTGAGGTGTTCCGCGTATAATCCCTATCGCCGTTCGTGCCGTTGAGTAGGAGAGTCATCGTCGCAGTCGCCTTCTGTACGGTGAAAGACTGCACGGACATCGACTTGTTCCAGTTGTTCGCCGTGTCGTTGGCCCAGTAGTTCCAGCCCACCTTCTTTCCGCCTGGAAGCTGCGACGACGGAATATTGTAGTAGTAGACTGAACCTGAACTTGAGGCCGTATAGTTCGTCCATGCGCCGCTGTAGTTGGACCTGAAGTACACCTTGCTGAGGGCGACGTTGTCGGTCCACGTCGCATTACATTGCACCGCGTTGCCGTATGTGGGATTACCTGAAGGGGACTGCAGGATGCTAGAGTATTTCGGGGTTGCCCCGTCTGTGTAGGTGACGTTCAGGTACGGCCTCTCAGCAACATTACATGGGGCAGCTGCCCCCTCCTTAGTGCAGAATGTGTCGCCTGTCAGACCGGCTGTCTCAGGAGACCGCACAACGATAGTAAGATTCTTATCTCCGCTGTTGTATTCTACGTTGAACATCTTGGTGACGTTCCAGCAGTACCAGCCGACGGCGGTTATCGGATTCTGCGTCGACTCGGCTGTGAGGTTACAATCTGCTGCTTCGTTGAACAAGGTCCCGCAGACCTGATTGTTCCACGTGATACTAGCTTCGGTCTGACCGTCCCAAGTATGGTCCTTGACATGATACACTGAGCCGCTGAGTGTGTTGCCGTTGTTAGACATATACAAGCATAAGCGTGCGTCTCTCACTGTCACAGAGGACGGGACCGCGGATATGTTGAACATGATGTGTATCCGTCCCATACGCGTCGTCCTGTCCTGCAGGAGCATCGTCGCATCGCCTCCGTAGTTCGTGTCTGCCGCATTACTCCAGACCCAAGTGTCGCGCAGATTCCGGCTGCCAGCAGTCTGAAGCTGAATAGTCGGATCAAGGAACAATGAAGTTTTGTTGCTTACGCCGCCTACCAGCACAGTCGAATCATTCGCGAAAGAGACTGAGAAGTTCGACCTAAGGAGATCAGAGAAGCCGAGCTCTAGCTCCTCATTCAACACGATGAAGCCGTTCCCTCCAGCCCTCACTTTCTTCTGATCCATTCCTTCTGCAGGCTTAAGCTCAAAGCCCACATAAGCGAGGCCGTCAGCAAGCTCCTGAGGAATCCCAGATATGTTGAGCGCATACTTGTAGCTTTCGACGTCGTCGCGGACGAACGCATTTATTTGAACAGAGGGGAAGAGAACCCTAATCTCGTCTGGGGAATACCTTTGGCTGTTGTAGACTAAGAAGACTCCGATGTCGGCGGAGCGGTTGAACCAAGACAGCCTGAACCTGTCTGTTCTCCAGCTGAAGTCGACGACGTCGGTGAAATTCTGTTCCCTGCCTGCGGAATCGATTATCTTAGCGCCGCCTGAACCCGCGGTCAGGCTGCAACTTCCTGCAGCACACTTCTTGATGCTAGCTGGAGAATCTACAATCGACAGGCCACCCCATCTGACCCTTGCCGGAACCAGACCATATCCGTCGACTTCGACCCTCTCCACGATAGCCGGCAATCCGCCATAATCAGGCAACGTTGTCGGTACAGGATCGGGGGGAGCGCTGCCCGCTCCCCCTCCTCCTGTTGTAACTACCGTCGTAGTTGGGGTGGTTGGAGAAATAAATGACGTAGTTACAGTGATGGTCGTAACAGACCCGGTCGTCGCAGTAGTCGTCGCTATCGCCTGCTGCAAAGTTGTTGTTATGACCGCGCCCGGCCGGGCCACGATAAAGGACGAGACCGCTTTGACGTTTCCGTCCACTATGAGCCTTATTTCATACGCTCCCTCAGAAGAGAACCCTCCGTACGAAAGGTAAGAGTTGCCAGATGAAGTGGTCCTGCCGCTCTTTTCTGAGACCACGCTGCCTAATGGATTCAGGACCTGCACAAGGAAGTTCGAATCGCCTGGACCTGAGATGATGAGATAGATATCCTGATTAGGGTAATATGAGGCTTTGTCTGGGTAGACCTCAAAAGCCGCTTCTGCAAAGGCTAATGCAGCCAGCAGCAGAAGAGATAAGACTGCCGCTGACAGAAGCCATCTACCATAGCCTGCGAATCTTTGCTTTCTTTCCATTTAATATGCCTGCGTCTTGTTCACCATCAAATACATCGTGCCGTCATAAGGCTGATTGAACTGGCCGCGCGGAATATCGATCCAATAGTACATGCTCACCTTCGAACCGGCCGGCATGGTGGATTTGACCTGCCTATATGCAGACGAAAGCCGGGTCGTATTGAGACCGGTTACGTTATTGGCTACACCATTCCACGATAGATTTCCTACGCCGATAAGGTACGAGACGCTGCCGTAGCCTGCGATCGTCCTCGGCACAAGGTCAGTGCCCTTGATGTAAAGACCGTTCGCGTCATTCGAGTTCGGATCCAAGGTCACATTATATGCTTTGAAACTATTGCCGACGGCGGGATTGCCGAAGGTGACCGGGTCACATACGCCGAAACCTGTCTGAGTCCAGGAGAGCGACATGATCAGCACCAAGCTTATGTCAATCACCGCATAGTTGGTGTTGTTGCTTGCAGTCTTTGAGGAATTGAATAGTGCATCCATTTTCCAGAGCGACGTGAGGTTGCCTGTTGAGTTCACTGTCCAAGTGAGCTGACAGAACTCATCCTGGATCAAGGGATTACCTGAGCATATTCTGGGATTAGTGCCTGACGTCACGTAGAAGGGTTTGGCTCCGGCTGTTGCGGACACTTTCGTATTCGGCAGAGCGGAAGAACTGTTGTACCTAAGCGTCCCATTGACGTTGCCGCAGAAGCCGTCCCTACAGTAGACTGTCGCATTAATCGAAAAAAGTTTGCCTTTGCCAACCTTATAGCCGCCGTTGCTTTCCGCATCACCCTGCCCAGGGATCTTCGGCGGAACAGTCAGATTAACCGCTAGATAGCCGACCCGCGTGATATTATATGTCGACCGGTCATAGCTTCCTGAATTGACTGAAGTGTCGTTCGCGAGGAAATAGACTCGGTACTTCTCGGTCTTCGATGTCGTGATGTTGACGACATAATAGAATGCCCCGCTAGCGCCGACGTTCCATCTGCCGCCGAGGCCCATGTTCCACCGCACCCTGCCGCCAGCCCATGTGCCGCCGGTGTGGGTGTTGCCCCGCTCAACATACCAGATGTCGGTCGTCCTGACCTTCCAAGTCGAATTCAGGCCCTGATGATAGACGAAGTCGGCGGCGACCGGCGTCCACCTCGCGCTGCCGTCATTGCGCACATCCATCTCGACGCGGTAAAGCTTCCAAGTCCGCTTATAGAAGTTGAAGGTCGTATTCAGGCCCGAACCAATCAATGTGCCTCCGCTACGATTGGAAGCAAGGCCTGTTACATCATATACCCTGATCTGCGTGATGTTCGGAGTAGGCCTGCCGGAGGCGACGCCGAACGCAGTAAAGTGAGTCACATTAAACCAAGCGTGAGTAGAATTCTCCTGCATGCCGTAGTCCTCTGACGCATTTATTTCCCACACAGAACAGTTGCTGGACGCAAAGTCCCATGCTGTGCAGTGTGTTATCAGCGACACATTAAATGCCTTCTTCGGGATGATGAGCTCAGCTCGCGAAAAGGATAGGGCTGAATCATTCAAGGCAAACAATGCCGAGATATTATCCACCTTAGGCATCGCTCCAGTATAGTTTGCGACGACCTGCGGCTGAAGAGCCAAGTTACTTGACACATTGAAGTTACGCAGAATCGCCGTAAGGCTGCCCTCAGAAAGAGGCGTTATCATCTGCAAGTCATACAGTTGATTGAGGGCAAGCCAATCAGACAACTTAGAGTCTGCAGCAGTTATGTTCTTGCTGCTGACGATCTGCCCAAGCTTGTCGAATATAGTCAAGGCCGTATTCTCGAATGTTGTCGCCGTCGAATTGATGAGCGTCAGATTAAGCTGCCTAGCAGGATATACGGTAAACGTCCACTTCGCGCTCCAGTTCTTGTTTAATGCGTAATCTGTGCAGCTTATGTTCCACTGGTGGGAGGCGACAGAAAGTCCGCTGGCTTTGAACTTCGTTTGCGTGTTGTTTTTGGTTGAACTGTTCGTTTGGTTGAGCTTCGAATCTATGTAGAGAGAGCAATTGAGTCTGGCCGCCAGATTGTCCGTGGTCTTGAATGTCAGATTCAGGGAAGTGTCCGCAGTATAGGTGCCCGACAAAGGCGAAAAAAGCGTTATCTTCGGGTAAAGGGCGTCGACTGTGACTATAGTCGACCCGCTGTTCTGCGCCGTCTTGTTATAGTAGAGCGTTGAATTGTCGGTTATGTTGCATTTGAGCGCATAGTTGCCTGAAATGATTCCTGTGTTCCAGTTGTAGACTGCATAACCTGATGAGTTCGTCTTGTTTGACCCGATAAGAGTCGAGTTCCGGTAGAAGTTCACTGGATAATTGTTTATTCCTGATGACGTGTTCGTGTTCCTTACCCTGCAGACTAGTTTAATGTTCTTGCTGCCGGAATAGTTTCCTCCAAGAGGCGAAACCCATGAAGCATTGCTCCAGCCCCATATTCTGAAGGACATGACATTCGTTCTATTGAGGTTGGTTGAAGTGTCGTTCGAATAGATCCGCCAACCTACGAGAGTGCCTAAGCCGAGAGACGAATTACTCCAAGAAAAATTAGACCACGCGGAAGTTCCGGACAAAACCATAGGTGACCCGTATGTGGTCTTATTGGCCCAGCCGCCGGTCTCATTAGTCGAAAGCCTAGCTTTGGCGAGCTGCAGGTTATCGGTCCAGTATGTCGAAAGAAGAATCGAATCGCCCCAATGGATCACTGAAACATATTTTCCGCCGCGAGTCTGATTCTGGCGAGACCACTTCGGAGCGCTTCTGTCGTGTGTTATGACGATGTGCTGGTTTGTGTCCTGGTGCACTCTGGTGCCTGTGTCAGTGCCTGTGACGTTCGTCACGAACACATCCCTCCTAACGACATTCGGGGACGTGAGCTCGATCCTGTAATCAGTGTAAGTATTCTGTAGGTTAGCTAACAGGCTGCATGTTATCACCCTACCCACCACCCCACAGCGGGCGTCCATCGTGCCGATAGTCCAACCGGAGGGTATAGTAGCCCTCACCTGATTGTTGCCTGCCTGCAATGCTGCCAGATTACAGTATTCCCTCAGCCTGAGAGTGAAATTCTTCTTGGTGCTGATGTCAGCCTCCAGCATGTTGGCGGTGGACGCCTCAACATCAAAACCTTCAGTGTCGTTCCATGAAGTCCAAGCACATGCGGCGGTGTTTACTATATCGACGCCTGCCCTAGCCTGCGTCTTTGATCCATATTCTACCGTAGTAAGGTTCGCTGTCAGGGTGTTGGCTGATGCCACGTTAGTGTTAAGTATCTCATACCAGAAGACTAGGTAACTGCGAGGCTGAAGCACCCACCGGCTCTGGTTATTGAACCTTATGGTGCCGGCAGGCGTCTCAGTACAATACGCCACATTACAGCCGTCCGGCGTACAGCACTGCCGAATAGAGCTTATCCGGTCTGTGCTCCATATATCCTTCAGCGCAGTTATCCTAGTGGTGTTAGGGTTCGGATTATAGACGATGATACCGTCCCTACAGTATGTGCCGCGCTCGCATGGATCTGAGGTGATCCGATATATCGTGGGCGAACCCGGAGCCTCAGTGCTCAAGTCCTCCTGCGCAAAATTGTTCGCCGTATCGTTGTAGTAGAGCGTCGAATTGTCGGTTATGTTGCATTTTATCGTCTCCGTCCCGGCAGAATTGTCTCTGAAACGGTAATATGCCCAGCCGTCTGAACCAGTCTTGTTCGTCCCCAGAAGACCGGTAGAATTATAGAATCTCACAGGATAGTTCTGGATAGATGCGCCAGTCAGATTATCAACTACTTTACAGCTCATCGTCGTATACTCGCCGGTGTTGATCGAGGAAGGATTCAGGTTGCTGTCGCCTACCTTACTCCAGCCCCATATCCGGAAGGACATGATATTCGTCTTATTCAAAAAGCCTGAAGTGTCGTTAGCATAGATCCTCCAGCCTACGAGAGTACCTAAGCCGAGAGACGAATTACTCCAAGAAAAATTAGACCACGCGGCGGCGCCGGACAACGCCATGGGAGAACCGTACGCGGTCTTATTCACCCAACTGCCAGTCTCATTAGTCGAAAGCCTAGCTTGCGATAGATTCACGTCAGTCCAGCGGGTTGAAAGAAGAATCGAATCACCCCAATGGAACACTGAAACATATTTTCCTCCGAAGGTCTGATTCTGGCGAGACCACGCCGGAGGCTTATTGTGGATGACGACGTTAGTGTTCGAGCTGTTCTTTGCCTTATCGTCGTCGACGACCACCACACGGAGGTAACATGCGCCGTCTGTGGTGCATTCTGTGTCCGTCCTCGTGTTCCATGAGCAGGTCCAACCCCCAGGAGAGGATGTGTCATTACATATCATATTCATTGAGCCGTACCCTGAATTTGAGTCATCCCAAAACTCTGCGTACTGGATCGTTCCGTCGCTGTCACTGGATCCTGACGCGTTCAATACGACCGTCCCACTGACGAGCGTTCCCGCCGACGGAGGATAAAACCAGACAGCGACAGGAGGGTCGTTGACGTGCAATGAAGTGTTCTTGGGCAGGCTCGTAACCTTGACTGATGACGAGGTTGCATTACATGCGATGACATAGTCTCCAGTAGTCTGGCCTGTTACAGTGAATTTGGCTGTTTTCTTTTCGTTTGTCAAGGAACCTAGGCTTATGCTGTCGAAGTCTGCTCTCAGGCCGGAAGAGGAGGTGTTAAGCTTCTTATTCGGGCTACAGGAAAGGGAGCCGGAACAGTAGATTGCGAACACGTTAACTCCGGCGCATGTTCCTCCTGAGCAGTTCACTGTGCAGTTCATTGTAAAGGACCCTGATTCACTAATCTTCGGGTCAGATACTGGCGCGGTGAGGTTAACTGCCAATGAAGTTACGCCGAACGTCACAGTATCGTTGATCGAGGGACTGGCCGGCCTGAATGCTGAGAGAGTGTATGCGCCGATGCTTGGGCCCCCGGGGATAGTCCAAGAATCACTTATCCAGCCGGTCGCATTGGCTGTCCTATTCTTCGGGTAACCTGATACTGGACTACCCGACGGATTCTTTATGTTTAAGGTGACAGTTGCGCCTGAACCCCAGCCGTAGCCTGTGATGTTCACCTGCTCAGTCGCAAAATAGCCTGACCTGTCTGTGTTCACCTTCACCTTCATCATCGCGACGATCACGTTGATGTACTGCGGAATATTCGACCTTGAGTCGAAGGATACGGTAAATGTGTGCGTGTGGGCGGCTGACCCTGCGGCCGTGCCTGCGGCCGCTGACCCGCCGACTGTCGCACTAGGTATGCCAGACAGTGTAGCAAGATTAGCGTGCGTGTTGGTTGCGCTGCCGCCTGTGCCGCCGTATGATGCGTTGCCGACTAGGAACATGCTTGCGAAGGCGCCGCCCGAGCCTGACAAGACAACCCAGTTCGAGGGCGGCGTCGCATTGAACATCGCCATCATGCCATTTGCGCCTCCAGGTATTGAAGTGATATTCTGGGTGGCTATGGCAAGAACGACGTTCCTGTAGGGGGGAATTTTGGAGGTGTTGGAGCTTGTTCCGGCAGCAGAGTGCGTGTGAGCTGCGGTCGCTATATTCGTTGCTGCCCCACGGAGGGCGACTGTATTGGCAGTCGCAGCAAGAGTATACGAGACTGCGTGCGTGTGATAGTTGGAGCCGCCGGTGCTAAGGTTGTTTGCGCCACGCAGGAAGTAACCGTCCTGAGCCGAGTACCTGCTCCAGCCGCTCGGAAGAGTGGACGTGTTGAAGACAGCTATTGCTCCGGCGGGTATCACAGTAGGCACGCCGTTGTTGTATGCTATGACCTTGATGTTCTTGTATCTCGGCAGATTCGATGCGTTGACCACAGACGGCGAAGCTATGGCGTGCTGGTGGGCTTGAATAGCTCCTGTGATCGTGTTTAATGTGTTCCTTATGTTAGTGGTTGCGCCGTTGGTTTGGGCGAACTTGGTTATCGTATGCGTGTGCGACGTTCCGCCGCCGGTGCCGCCGTATGTGCTGTTGCCGCGCGGCAGCTTATTATAGAATGGCACTGATGAGTTGCATGATATACAGGTCCAGCCGGCGGGCGCATTAGTTGTGCCGTTCCAGAAGAGTATGAGCCTGCTATTCACAGCCGGGTCGACTGCAAGCAACCATGGTCGGGCCTCGGTGAACGTCTTTGAATCGTACACTACCTCGGCTGGGCCGAGCTCATAGAGATACGGCCAAAGCATCGGAAGCTGAGCAGAATATGAGACAACAGAGTTGTTGTTTAGGTTCGTCCATTCGAGGACCGTCTCGTCTGAAGTTGACGAAACAATTGCTCCGCCAGAATCGTTCACATCCAGTTCCCTTGGAAGGCGCTCACGCAGAGTGAAAGAAGATGCGTTGATATACGACACAATTCTGATCTTGGACTGCATTGGCCCAGCAAGCGGATCGACGACCACCGGAACATCTCTCAGAATATCGAACTCATAGAATTCCTTTACGATGAAAGAAGAGCTTATCACAGACATGACGCCTTCCGCATTAGCTGCCACAGACAGGTTGTAGTTACCCTCAGACCAAGTTCCAGCATATTCTGCCAAATACACTCCTTTTCCAGTCTCAACAATGTTCCCATCCAAAGTAGAATAGTATTCTGAAACCCCGACGGGGCTCCCGACTTCAAGCTGCACGTCGGCGCCGGAGACTGGATAGCCGCCGGAGTTCAATACCACCATCATTATCTCAGCGGTCTCATCTGGGTGATACATGCTCTTCTTCGTGTTCACGGAAACAAGACCCCACGAGAACCAGAGCTCTTTACGCTCACCGTCCAATTCCACGACAAGCTTATAGCGGCCCGGCACAATAGACCGCTTCTTCGGCAACTCAATAGTATAATCGTTGCCGTCCGCCTCAATCTGGGGTTTGACGTTTATGACATTATCCCCACTGTCCTTCAGAATCACTTCAGGCGCAGTCGGCTCTTTCACGGACAGCATCATAAGCTCGTCTGTGTCGACCTCAAACGTGGGATTCTCGTCCAGCCCAAAGCCTTCTTTTTCCGACATCACGTCGAAGAGGTCGGCTGCCGGCTCATCAGAAAGCGGTGGAAGAGTGACGTTCGTGAAATCAAATAGCGTCGTCGGCACAGGATCGGGGGGAGTACTTTCTACTCCCCCTCCTCCTGTTGTAACTACCGTCGTAGTTGGGGTGGTTGGAGAAATAAATGACGTAGTTACCGTGATGGTCGTATAAGGCATCGTCGTCGAAGTCGTCGGGGTCGTGGTCGTCGCACCAGCAGCTGCCACAGAAAAAGATGAAACTGCTTTAACGTTTCCTCCGACGATGAGCCGAACCTCGTAAATTCCTGACGAAGAGAAGCCGCTGTATGAAAGATAAGCGTTGCCTGAGGATGTTGTCCTGCCGGTCTTTTCTGAAACGACGCTGCCTGCAGGATTCAGTACCTGCACGAGGAAGTCCGAATCGCTGGGGCCTGAGATGATGAGATAAACTTCCTGGTTAAGGTAATATGAGTCCTTGTCCGGATAGATCTCGAAGTCTGCCGCAGCGCAGATCCAGGACATCATGAGGAGCGCGAGAAGCGAAGCTAAGGCACATCTTCTTTTCCAACCAATCCCCAGACTAATATTGCGGTTGCGCGCCATCACTCCCAAAACTGGTCCGCTCGTAGTGGAGCTTGGCTTTACCAACCTCCCTCACGTGGACCTTCCCCTCAGCTTGCATCACGGCAAGATATTTAGAGGCTGTGGAGCGGTTGACCTCAAGAAAAGAAGCGACCTCCTCGATAGTGAGGCCGTAGTTTCTCTCAGACAAAAGGTCTAGAATATACTCCTTGATATCGCTATTCTGCATCCCAACTCCCCAACCATAAACGTCACCTATGACCGGCGCCGTTGACTACCATAATTGATGATTATTATATGGATATAGTTATATAAAAAGATATCATTATAACAAGCAAAATCGCGAAAAGGGAACGCATAAATAGACGAAAATACATTTAATCTTACTGAAATGGTACTTGAGGACTTGGTCACGCCATCCGCGATGGAGAAAAAACCTGCGCGGATGTTCTACGTCGGTTTCATCTACGCGACCGTCGGCCTCCTCCTCGCCTACTGGGTCTTCGGCAGCTACAGCAGCCTCTCCAGCGTCTTCATAACCGCGATGCCCCTCGTCGTCATAATGTACAACGTCCTG